>Ga0099824_1000793_pt1 | contig 41138 bp, 20 predicted proteins | sample SiratrowhiteBW_FD_76837 | JGI IMG/M metagenome (GOLD analysis project Ga0099824, IMG submission 76837) | Root nodule microbial communities of legume samples collected from California, USA - Siratro white BW | ecosystem: Host-associated > Plants > Roots > Nodule | place: USA: California... | reverse complement strand
TTTTGTTATTTTCGTTTTTTATTATTAATTATTTATTTTATTTTATTTTATTTTTTAAAATCACCACCTTTTCTTTTTTAGTCTTTTTTTTGTTTTGTAATGGAAAAATTCAAATTTTATTTATTTTTTATTATTATTATTTCAAGAAAACTTAAGCTAATAAATATATATTTTTATATTATTATTCATTTTTATCATTATACTTTAATTTAAAAGATTACCCGAACAAAATCGGGTGTTGACAGGCATGAATTTCATTAAAACTACAAAAATTGTTGTGTTGGTCCTCTCTGTGGTGTGAATCACTGCACCCACATATAACTTTGAAAGGAGAATAAAAAACAAAATTTATAGAGAAATGAGACAAAGGTGATTCCACAATCTTTTGTTTTTTTTTTTTCAAGTTAAAATGATGGCTTTCACAAGTCATGTCAAGTTTTTTAGACTTTTTAAAACACCTCGTACATGTTTGTCAACTGTTCTTTGTCATGATCATATCAATTTCGACTCAATCCAAATTGTTTCTATTGTGGTAAATTTAGTGAAGATAAATTAATCCATTTCGATTAAAATTTTAATCGCAAAAAATCTAAAATCCCCATGGTTATTCTATCAAATAAAAAAAAAAAAAAAAAAGCTTGGATGATAAAACAAAAGGTACTAACAATGAAATTTAGTGACTTGGATGATATAGCCATATTCTGATATGGTTGCAAATTGTCCAACAAAGTGTTTCAGGTACCATTATAAATATGTAACTCATTCATTTGTTGTTGATGTTGTTGAAGACCACTTTACTTACATCTTAAACAATGTGTTTTGTTCTTTATTGCATTGACTCCTCCAACCATTGCAAGCCAATAGTGCAAGTTGATGTCGCATTCTTGACCGAAAAATATTGTGGTATTTTGTTGACTGCAATTGGTCAAGATGGAAACCAAAACATATTTTCTCTTGCTTTTTCTATTGTTGAAGGTGAAACAAAAGAAGTCATGTGGTTCTCCCAATTATTGAGTGAGTATGTGATGCCTCATCCAAATGTATGTCTCATCATTGACAAAAGAACAACCATTTTGTTAGCATTGAAATGTTCAAAAGTTGCTTGAGAAGGAGATAAGGTGACCTCAATCTATTGCATAGAACATATTGAATCAAACTTTAACAAAAAGTTCAAAAATTCTTAGTTGAAATGACAACTAATAAATATTCGTATGTATTATGCATGCGATATTACATTTAAATGAAGTCGTTTAAGTCATTTCATTTTTTTCATTGTCACAACTTATGAAATGAAATAGCCAACTCTTCAAGAAAAATTATCAGCAATGCATCAAAATTTAGACAAGCAGTGTCTTGCATAGATCAAATACCACTAAAAAAGTGGACTCAGACATAGGATGGGGACAAGAGGTACAAACATAGCTAAATGCATGAACTATGTTTTGAGGGGTGCACTATCACTACCCGTTTGTGATCTTGTAAAGATAACATTTGAAAGAACAAAAATCCTAATTCATTGTACGAGGAACACAAACGAAGTGCATGTTACAAGTAGGTCATCTATATCCTAAATATATTATTGCCCTCGTACAAAAAAATGAAGAACAATCTTCTATGTGTCATGAGCAAATATATGACTGACAAAACTCAAAGTTTGATGTTCAAGAGATAGTCACTCCCCAACTTTGACTCCGACATATATCATACACAATCAGATTAAATAAATGGTTGTGATTGTAGAGAGTTTCAAGCTCTAAGACTTCCTAGCTCAAATGTTATAGTTGTTATTTAGTATTGTCATTTATAATTAGGTACATTTGTTACCCCTCATCTACAGCCTCCATGACATTTTTAAGGCTTATGAGATACAATTTCATCCGGTCCAAAATGAAGATTATTGGTCTCCTTACACGGATCTAAATTTTATACCCGACCAATTTATGAGACGAAAGGAATCTGAAAGACCAACTACAACCTGTATCTATAACGAAATGGATGAGTTGATTCCAAATAAGCTAAGAAAATGTTTTTATTGTCGAAATGAGGGTCACAACAGAGTGAATTATCCCTATAGACAATAACATTTCAATATAACCAATGATATAAATGTATAATTCATTTGTTCAATATATATATATATATATATATATATATATATATATATATGACTTTCATCCAACCAGTTCAGTTGGTTTATATCTCTTTAGAACTTTTTTAAACTAATATATTTTTTAGATGGTTAATAACTAGTTAAACCATTAGACATTGAACTACTGCTTAAAGCATTAAACGATCTAATATTGTTTAAAGCATTAGACAGTTTAGTGTATTTAAATGCACTCAATCTAGTGTGTTTAAATCTAGTGTATTTGAACATACTATACGGCATAATGTGTTTAAATCTATCGTATTAAAGCACACTAGATGATCTATTATGTTTTAAATTAGTCTATTTAAACATATTAAATAGTCTAATATGTTTAAATCTAGTATATTTGAACACACCAAACAGTCTAATATGTTTAAATCTATTGTATTAAAACACACTAGACGGTCTAGTATGCTTAAATCTATTGTATTTGAGCACACAAAATGGTCTAATGTATTTCTTTACACGACTTATGCTCTTACTCTTGACAGTAACTTCTCTCTCCCTCAAACATTTTCCAACCATCAATTCTTAAACACTTGTTGACATTTCAAAATACAAATTTTGAACATAAACAAAAATATCATTTAGTCACATAAGCAATTGTGTCACCTTACATTTGTTAAAGAAGAGTTATTTTTCATCCATTGTCAAAGTAACATTTCTCTATATTAAAAGAATGCCCTTAATGAGGGGCATGCAATATATTGAAAAAATAAGAAGTTACAATGAACTTAAATCCCAAAAAAAGGTCACATGTAACTTGGCACTTTATTTCTTGCAATTTGAAACCCAAGCACAACCTTATTCTCTCTTACAAGGCCAAACAACAATGCCTGTTGCAGAAGACTCAAGTCTAGACTTCCTCCAACTGAAAGTGCACAACACTCTCACTAGAGAATAACCGTACATCTTCTGTGAATGTGGTTAGTTTTTAAACAAAGAAAAAATTGAATACACACACATGAGCATACGTTATGTGTGTATATCTACACCCTAGCAAGGTGATCCAACCAAGCAGTTGAGGGCACCAGCAAACTTTGTGAGCCTGGGGACGTGAGTGCCATCTCTTGGCTTCATTATCAGACCCTTCTTGTATCTCAACTTGATTGGTGACCCTGAAGCGATGAACGTGGCACCATTCATCAAAAGGTCCCCCTCTGATTGCCATTGCCAATTCCTCCACACTTCTTCTGTTGCATAATTCCTATGTGTGATCTCTTTTGCAGAAGGGTTGTCAGGGGCAATGAAACGGTTTCCCTGGCTCAGAATCGTAGGCGCTGCGCTTCCGCCAATTGCGTACATCTCCCAGTGAGTATAATCGTTGTTCAGAACGTGGAAGAATCCCCATCTGCACCTTGGCATTCTCTGGGTCAGCCCTTGCCCGAAGTGGTTGAATGCCACTGTTATCTGCATGATCTTGTCCATTTCATCATTGTCATGAGCACCAAACAGCATCACCTACATTAATTTAGTTTACCAAAATCGCAAGTCATGTTACATCGTTATCTCACCAAAAACTCATGCATGCATGTCATGTATAAACATTATAGTTTAACATCCCATGTGAATGTCTTCCATGCATTAAACCAATCTAATTAAGAGTGAAACAAAGGTTCATGCTATGCTTACTTCGTTATGGGCTGTCATGTGGCAATTTGAGATGGTGATGGCAGTGGAGCCTTGGATGACATCGATAAGTCCATCAGTAGCGTTAGAAAGGGAAACATGATCGATCCAGATGTTGGAGGCTCCGAAGATGGAGATGGCATCACCATCACTCCTGGTTCTGATTCCAACGTGGTCGTGGGACTCCCTGATGCGGCCACCCTCCTTAGCCAGAATGTTCTTAATGCGAATGCCGTGGATGATAACGTTGTTCACGAACTGCAAAGTTAGGCCACCACCATTCCAGATGAGAACGTTGGCGCCACGACCATCAATGGTCTTGTTGGAGGAAATCAACAGCTCCTGCTTCAGAGTGATGGCCATGTTACGTGCGAAGGTGATCCACAGTGGACCCGGTTGGGTGACGGCATGTCGGAGGGTTCCTGGTTTAGGGAACTCCATGTCATCATCGGAGTTATCAGTGACGACATAGATAGGTCCACCGAGCCCTCCCACTGCGCGTCTTCCGAACCCTTTTCCGCATTTGGCTAACTGGTACCTGTCGTTGGCCCAGTCTTGGTTGCACCTCCAGCAGTTGTCAATGGGGTTGGTGCTCTGACAAGGCCCTTGATGGGCTTTTTTCCCTCTTAGTGCCCTCCTTGTGGTGTTTTGCAATGCCCTGTTATATTCCATCAAATCTCTTAGAAACCACAAAAAAGAAGAGAAAATGAAGATGTTACAGTGATAAGGAAAATAAAGAATGGTTAGAAGAGATAATAGATGCTTACAAATGAACATGGTAATTGAGATCACCGGCAACCAATTCGGGAGTTGGAATATAGGACTGAAGAGCGATTTCACGGGCTTGCTCAGCTTGAACTTTTAGAAAGTCATCAAATTCAGCAATGCCTGCCTCAAGGCATGGGAAGGTAATGGCCAAAGTGACCAACAGGGTGAAGACAACCTTAACCATTGTTCCTCCCATTAGGGTTTTTTCTTTGTCTTTTTTTTTTTTGGCAAGGTTGTCCAAGGTCTAGGGATCTCTTAGTTAAATCTCAGAGAATCAACAAAGACCTTGGCAAGCCTGTACCACTAAAGAACAAGATTGTTGTTTGGCCTGAAGCAAATTGATTGATGAGTTCATCCCTTTTATAGCAAACAAATGCTTAAAAAACAACGGTAACCCTTCAAAGGTGGCATGTGCTTCTAACTATAGCAACGCAAACTCCACCACGAAAATAGTTATGTTTGGTCTTCACCCAACTTTTTTCTCTATAAAATCTATTTTTAAGTTAAAGTTCAAAATAACAACTGAAAACAAAAAAAAGAACAATTGTTTTTTATATTTCACCCATTTTAGCTTCAAGAAGTTAAGCAAAATATTTAGCAAGAAAAATCTCCACTAACTTTGTATGATTAGTTGATTTTACGCATTCTCATGGAAGGATGGAAATTTTCCTAATTTAGTTTGTGAATATTATTTGTTTAGTTCCCAAGTCAGAAGGGTATAAAAAATTGTTAACATATTATACAACACCTATTTTTAAGGGAATTCAAATATATTAAATTTGAATAGATATTTTTTTTAATTATTTTACCCTTTTTAAATATTTTGTTTAGCTAAATTAATTTAAATTTATTAAATTTTTTTTCTTTTAGATAGAATATTTTAATTATTATTAAATCAAAAAATCATGTAAATGTTAAATAAATTTTATTAATATTAACTTAAAGTTTTGTTAGTCAATATTTGATAAAATTAAACAAACTATTCATAAAACAAAATACCATTAATAAAAGTAATAATAACTATATACATATGTATAAAAAAATAGAACAAATTTTACTTAAAAAATTAATTACATACGTAAAGATTAAAAACTAGATATAAAATAGAAGTGGTGTAATGTAAGGATTCTAACCTCATTTTTTCATGATACTCACGATTGTAGGTCACCTTTGAACTCTTGACGATAATTAAAGTAAGACTATCTCATCAGAAGTTTATTCAGAATAAGTTCATTCTTACTCATTTCTCTTTTAGAGTCAAATTGAGTTTTCTGTTTACCTGAATAGATTATGTTGCATGTGGTGTTTTTATCTTCAGGATTAGTTTATGTTACTTGAGGGTCCTAGTGATGTGGTCAAATCATTGATCGAAACTTTGTGGTGCAGATTAAGTTATCCTTATGGTTTTTAGGATTTTGGAGCTCTTTGTGAGTATTTCTCCTTATGACTTAGATAAGGGAAACTAGCTTAAAAGTTTAAATAGAAGTTAGTTTAAATTTAAATATAATCTTAGGTTAGATGACCTAAATGGTTTTAATTAAGAGTTGAATATTTTGATTGAGAATTGATTTTGAAAGTATATGAAAAAAGTAGAGTCTGATAATTCTAGTAATTTACAAGTTAATATGATATTAAATATGCTTTTGAATGGTATTGATAATAGTTTGATATTATATGTTATGAGATCACCCAGGTTTTAAATGGTATTGACCATAGTTTGATATTATATGCTTTTGAAAGATATTGATGATGGTTTTGAGGAGTTATAAGTTGTTGTTCTTCTAAAATAGCTTTCAGATTTTTAATTGGCATCGGGCTCAGTTACTGCAATTTGAAGAAATCACCCAGGTTTGATCACACCAAGCTTAACATCCTTGGTGTTGGGCATGACTTAATACAGATGTTTTTTGGTGTGTGTGAGTATTAGATTTCTTAATATTATACTTTTATACATTTTAGGATGATATAATTAATTATTTAATCATTTTGTGATAGATTTTGTGGAAATGTATGATGAATGATCAATAATGAATTATATTGAATGAAAGTTTTGAGAAAACACTTTATATGATATATGATTTGAAAATATGTGATTAAGACATGATACCTGAAAAAAAGAAATATCCATATTAAATTGTTAGTATGTGTATTATTTAAAAATTTAATTAATAAAGAAATATGGTAACTCTAGTGATATATTAAAATTATTATATAACGAAGATCAAAAAAGATTCATATGACTATACTTAAAATTTGAAATATGAACTAATCAAAATAAAATATATAAATTAATTATATTATATAAAATTAATTGAATATATAAATATGAAAGTCTTGTGTGAGATTTAAAATAATAACTAATAAGAATATATAAAATAATAATATGACATTTTCTCTTATATCAGCACTTTAAATTGTATTTGTAATAGAATTTGTTGTTCCCAAAGTTCTGAAATTATAATTAATGTTTTCAGACTGCAATTAAAAGCGTTAGAACGTCTAATGCTACCTGACATGTACAGGACATGGGAAATGCGAAGCAGCTTCCATGAAAAAGGATATTGCTAATATCAGGAAAAAAAAAAGTACTACTTAAAAAAAAAACTACAACGAAGCTCTTCACTTTTCTTTTCTTTTTTCATTTTCTTATTTTTCTCATGTTGCATACCACTATGAGAAAAAGAAAATTAATTATACACAATCTAATTTAAAAAATTGAAAAAAAAAACACACACACACACGGAAACAAGGATAATAAACAGAAAAACACTCATATTACTTATTGTGTACCTTATAAATTTTTCCCAGTTTTACAATCTCTTTAATAAATCGCCTATTTTATAAACACAAATTTATTAATAAGGAGTGGAAAAAATACTCTCGTGGCTTGTACGATGATTGTATAAAAATAATAGATGATTTGTAATGTATTATTACGCTGAAGCCAGTTATTTGTAATGTGTTTTGTTGTTATAATGTATGTAATTATTTTTAATATTTAAATAATTTATTTTATTACCTTTTAACTTTAAAATATAATTAAGACTAATATATATATATATATATGTATGTATATGTATGTATATATCAAGTGAATACCTTGAGTTAAACCACCAATAAGTCAGTTTTCTGAATCACATCCCATTCACTCAAGAATTGCATTTATGGCTCAAATCATTGACTTACAGATGGTAATTTTCTTACATACTTATATTTATGTATTGAAAAACTGTAGACATTTAAAAGTTGTATGGAAATCCGTAAAATGTAAGCATCTTCGAAGTTACCTTTTTTTCTTTACTTACTTTTTCATAACTGGTTATTTAGTGTCCAAAATATAATATTATAAAGAATAAAGGAGAAAAGGTGTTTTAGTAATTAATACATTTTACCAACCCCCTAACCCTGGTTATACGCAATAGAAGACAAGACAACTTTCAATTTCAGATATATCACGTTTAAAAGGATGCCCCAAATCAAGTATACATATGCAATGAGGAAAGTAAGCTTAATATAACATATTAAATCCTATTCATGCAAAAGTTGAAGGTACAACTATGTTACAAGTCCTACATCGGTGGGTCAAAAACCCAAAGGGACTGAGATTTTATAGGCAATATATTAGGAAATTGGGTCTCAAACACAGACCACTAATTTAATTAAAGCATGGGACCTAATCAACGCAGTAAGCTCGTCCTTCCGCTGTCTTCGGTCAGAGCACAAAACCATTGAGCGCGTTCACAAGTTATCAAGCCATTTCAAAGACAAAAACTTGTGTCACTTTGGGGAGCACGTGAGTAGATGCCATCACCGGTGAGAAATACAAGGAGCACGGCTTAAATTAGCTTGCATGGCATGACAACACGTATCTATAGAAGTGCATTAACTGATAGGACTTTTCAGTGTCGAGAAACAGCCTTAGGCACTGTCAGATTCATTTCCAGAATCAATATTCATCGGTTGGGGATTCTTGTAGCCACTGATTTCATCCTTGTAACGTTTTTTATCTTCACGTGCTTTCGCCTCGTATGGTTCCTTCTCATCCGCTGTGCATTAAATAGGTAAACAATATACAGTTTAGTGGATTTAGTCACTAAATAAAAATAATAAGCTCAGATCAGGAATGACACTCGGTGGAACTGCATGAAATGAACAACAGCCATACCTGACATCTTTTTCCATTTCTCTCCGAGTACTCTTCCCACATCCGTAAATGAAATTCCAGGATTAGTTTTCTTTAGATTCTGCAAAAAAACAATACTTTCAGGAAATATAATACAAAGATAGCTAAACTTGTATAAACCACCCTCTTCACTAGACACCATTTCAGGTAAATTTTGTAATTTCTAACAATCAAAATAGCAATTAACAATTTTGCTAAAGGTCATATTTGGCTACACTGAGTTCGGTGCATATAGTTCAGTGTTCAGCCACATTGGAACAATACCTATTAAGGCTCACTTGCTTTAATTGCAGGCTTTGCTGGATGATCTCAACATTATCTATTACCAGGTATTGCGAAGATTTTTTTCTTTTCCCAGCCTGAGAAACTTCGATACTCTCCCCCAAAATTTCAAGTACATCAAAATTAAATACACAAACCTACTCAAACTGAGGCTAGGCAGGTTTGCAACAGTGAGGAGATATACTCTGACCGACAACTTAAACCAAATTCAAAACTATGACAGAATGGAACACACACCTCTCTTTCCAATTTAGAAAAGAACATGAAACCGGACATTGCCCTCTTGGGTGCATTTGGGTCCTTTTTCTTCTTCTGTTTTTTCTTCTTTCCATCCTCATCATCTTTTGATTTCTTTTTTGAAGTAGATGCCTTAGAAGGCAGGTCCTTCTTTGATTCCTTTTTGGCAGGCTTCTGAAAATTGGTCACCATTAAGGTGTCAGAGGCGGCATAGATTTAAGAGTAGAGAATTATCACAGATAACAAATGCAAACAAAAACCACTTGCCTCTTTCTCATCACCACTATCACTAGCATCGGAATCATCTGCCCCAGAATCATCAGTAGGAGAACCTTCATCATCCTTGTCAGCAACAAAATCGGAATCCTGTAGACATTCACCACCATTTAATGTATATATAGAAACAAGTCTGGGAAAATCCTGCCAAGCTTAGCCCCCAAGACCATGCCAAAGTGGAGCAATTTGCATAGAGCCAAGCCTGAATATATATGTACAAAGCAGAAGCACAGAACAAATGCACACAAACACTATAAAAGCAAAATAGAAAACACAAGAAATTAAAATTGATAGATACTTAAAAATAGGAGAACGGTCAATTGCATGCTTTGGGGTGTAAGTTCAATAATTGAAAAAACTGAACCCTATGCTTGGAGTTTGCGTAAGTTTTCATGCCCAACCATTTTCAGATGTTAGTCACCATAAATTAATGTTGTCTCCTTGTTTATAAAACTAGAACACAAATTTACTAAATGCTAGTCATGAACTAAAAAAGATGAAAATAATATAAAATATCTGTTTGATCACCTCCTCGTCACTTTCATCTCCACCAGCTTCGTTTTTAATACGCTCAAGATGTGGATCAACAGCATCATCGTCATCATTCTCAAGAACCTTCTTAATACCAACAGTGGGTTGGGCATCTCCTAAATTCATAATTTTCAAGCCCTTTGAACTGCATGTGCAGGCCAAAACATATTGTTTATATAACAATCATTTGTATGTAAAATTAGGCAATGGGAGTGGGATAACATTTACCTTATAAATTCGTACAAATTGTGGTACTCATTTCTCTGAATATTACGGAATAGATGCTCTTGTTCAGATTTTAATCTGATAAGAAGGTCGAAATAATGCATATTGGATCCACCAGCAGCATGCCTCTCAAACTCCACATAGTCAATCTAATAGGAAAGATCAACAATTAAAACCTCCATTTTGCAAATATCATATGCAACATGAACCAGTAATTGACATTTGATCATGCCAGCACAATCAGACTTTACCTCTTCATGAAGAATAAGAGTGGGAGGTTTAGGTAGAAAGAAGAAGCTCTTCTCAAGGGGATACAGAATTCCATCTTCAGCTTTCAAAGATGATTTCACTGCATAACCATCTTGACAACTCCTAAATTTTCCAGGCTTAGTCACTTTGGCACCTGACAAGCCGCGTAATATTGTGGTGAACACTTCATGAATAAGTCCCTGATTATAGAATGAAAATGAAAATATGTCAGCTCCTACGTGTGTTACAAAAATCATGCATCACTCAATCATCTAAAATAGGCAAGATGCTCTTTTTCAATTTTCCCAAAATTCCTGACGAGTGGCATCTCAGGGGTTGTATAGATGTATGAATCAATTATTAATAGTTTAAGAAAAATACCTTATAAGACAGCTCCAATTTATCCTTATACTTTGTGTTATAAAGATCTTCAGTTATTGCCAATTCACTTTGAACAACATAATCAGTTTCGAACTACACAAAAATGAGCAAACCGATGTTAGAAGCATGTAAAATACACATCTCACAACTTGGCAAACCAAAAACCATTGACCAATTACCTGCATCACAATATGAGGGTACAAAGTTTGTCCCTTCCGAATAGGGGGGTCAAGGCTAATGATAACGAAGGTATGTGGTTGATTAGACTACAGATACATGAGAAATTGTCAGTAAACATGAAAAGGTCCAAAGAAAAGCACCGATTTAAAGACATGACTGGATAATGGCATTATTCAACCTTAACCATGTAATATGGAAACAATTATCACAGGACCAGGAAATGAACCTTAGGAAGTAAAAATAGGCGAACCACACTGCTATACTGAATTTTGAAATCATTAGCTTGTCCCTGAAGCCGCAAGAACGACATGTGTAACTCAACACTGTATCGTCCCCTGCATAGAAGTACAACTTTCTATTAATGAATATTAATAGTGTATATATTTATTGAAAGTACAGAAATATTATCTGTACAAAAGACAACCATGCCAAAAATGCTTGTATAATATTTAAATTACCTTGGTGTAAGGATTGCAATACCCTCAAATGTAACAACAGCATCTTCACCTCCAGCACCAACATCAGCCATAGACATTATTTTGTCACGGAAAACCTTATATTATTAAATGTCAGTTAACCTAGAAGTTATTATAACATGGGATCTTTTATATCCATGAACAAACTCACCTGAGCAGGAGGACGATTTTCATCACCAACAAACTGGGTGTTGGAATTTGGAATATGGAAACTTATCTCCATCAATGAATCTTTCTGAGATCACAACATAAACTATATTAGACCCTAAAAAATTCACAATTAATTTGAACCTAATAACTAGAGTCTTCGATATTGTAAAAGTTCAAACACGAATGAGAACAATTTTCTTGCAGAAAAAGCTTCCAGTTTGACAAAACTCTATGAATTTGCTTAAACATACAAAAACTATATAACTGCATGAAAGTTTAAATATACCTCATTAGCTCCAGTGGTGTCATCCACGTGAAACTCCAAGATCACATCATTCTTCCCTTGAAGCTGTGTTTGAGAGACATCTGCTAAAGACACTTCAAAAGCTTGCTTTGAACCAACCATAAAAGCCAGCATATTTCCTGAAATGGAAAGAAACATAAGAACCTCCACTACTCTACTAGTAGCATAACTACATAAGAAGTCAAGTCAAATTATTCAAATAAGATTTGATTGCAAAAGAAGAAAACAAAAATGAGATAAAGTTCCTCCTTGAGAAGTCAACCACCACCCCCACCTTCCAAACACATACAGTCATGCACATGCACAAATAAAACCACTTCGTTCTCCGAACAACTACTTCTCACTTAAAAAATTGCACTTAATGTGATTGCCAAGTGGAAGTACGGGTGCATAAATAAATTTGACATTTAAGTACACCAAAATGAAAAGAACCCACTGCAAATTGGGGAGGGAAAAAAGCAGCAGCACATAATAAGTTCACAGCCTTCCTTGATTATGGAAACCATTTTGAGCTATACAAGAAAACCAATGGTCTCCAAGAACAAACTGGATGATATCAGCTGAATTCTTTCAGATCTCAACCCTTGGCTAGACATATTACATATTATTTCCTCGAGTGCTAACAAATAGAACAGCAATGTCAAATTAAATTATTTCCCCAAACACTAAAATTGTAGTAACTAAGAATGAGAAGGAGTGATGTTTGAGTTATACATGACACATCATGTGCAGAAGGTCAGTTACAAGTTACAACACATAAGTCAGTTCATGTAATATTTCACTACGACACTAACCATTTAGATCAACTTCTCCCCAATTACGCCCGCTAACAGAAAGTTGTTTCTCCTCTACCGATATTCCACAGGTGTTCTGAAAAAAATTGGTCAAACTTGCAACATCCTGCAAAATATTAGAAAAAAAAATTGAGATCCAGCATTTGATAGAAATTCAAGTCCAAATCCTCAATATTTAGATCTTCATAAGTGTTAATAAAGAGGATCAAAATACAAGAAAACCTAAACAGATGTTTGAATTCCTTTTTTAAAGACTACTGTATGAAAATGAACATTTGAAGAGTCAGATAGAGTAACCTGGTCGCGAAATCCTGTGAACTTGTAGTATAACCCATCTTTGATTTGAACCCCAAGTTGGTTAGTCCTTGGAACCTTCATCCATGTCACCCCCATTATGTCAGATTTATCAACTTCAATCAATTTACCACCCCCCTGTCTCTTCCATATAATTCCTCCAGAATATATCCTTATCTGCCCTGGATTCTGCAACCCAATTACACAAATAGAAGTGTTATACATCTCAATTGCTAATTTCAGTCTCATTCACTGAAAATTATCAGTTTTTTCAACTCTAATTATTATTAATTTTTCATTGAAATAACGAAACTGATAGAAGCTAGACATGGGACGAGCAGCACAACTCTAGGTAGGGTATATCTAAAGATGCTAAATAAACAGCACACAAGTTCATCCAATATAATCACTTACTGGCACTTGCTTGGTACAACTAGAAACATGACCCAAAAGAAAACCTTTTTTTTTTTAGATTGCCTATTTTCTACCAAGGTTTTTGAAAAAAATGTGCAAAACAGCTATTTTGGTTATCAAGGTTTTGGGGTCTCCACAACTGCAGTTGATTGGGATCTCCACGACCGCAATTGCCACAAAATAAACCATGTTTGTCAGTAATTTCCCACAATACCAAGAACCGCAATAACCATAATTTTTCCTTAACTCCACGATATCAAAAACTACAACATGCATATTTGCCCTAAATTTCCCACAACATAAGAACCGGCGATAAAACAGCAACCACGACTGCAGTTTAAAACCTTGTTTTCTACTGTCCCAGTTTTCATCCACTCAGCAAAAGCAACACTTTCTTAGGTTTCTAACAGCGAAACGAAAACCACTAATACACAAACATAACACTCTAGTCACTACTAAAGCAACAAGTAAAATTTCAACACATTTCTTAAAAAAAATACATAATCTCCTACAACAGAACTACGGCAATAGTAATAACAATAATTAGGGTTTAAACAGAGAAAAGAAAACGCAAGAAAACCCTAAGATAAGTTCTCTAACCACTAGACAGCGCCACAAATCTCACTGACAAACGGCAAGTGAAATCGAGAGGTTGAAACAAAAAGCACGATTGAACGAAGTAAAAGTAAAACCCTAGGGTTTGCGAAAGAATAAATAAACGAAGGTTAGCGAAAGAAGAAAAAATCGTAAGAGAAATTACGGTGCCTCCGCGGCCTCCGAGGGTGATGTTGTTGAAGAGGTGGCCGTCGGACATGGCTGACGCGAACGGAGAGAGTGAAAGTGCAGAAAAGAACTAATAAGGGTGTGTTTGATGCTGCATACACAAAACGCGGTTTTCGCTATTCAAATATGTCTGAAACCAAACGAACGGTGTTATAAAAAGGAACGCAGATAAATTTTCTGAGCAAAGAAAGAAAGAATGAAAGAAAGGAGTAAAGTGGGTCAAACGAAAGCCGTGGCAGACCCACAAGAACGAGACTAATTGCTTGTTACACTCCCAACATTTCTTTCTGCTCCAAATTATTGTTTTTACATCCAATTTTTTTTTTAATTTTGTTCTTACCATTAACTGATATTCATTAAGTAAAGATTTATTTATAAAGTGACACATTAAATATTGAATAGAACTTATATTTTTTTTCTTTTAATTCCGATAAATTTATAAATTATGCTTTTTGATTCTAAAAAATTCTCAATTTAGAACTTTATTTAATTTTTATTTTTGTTAAGGTATTATAGTTTGTTGATATTTTTGTCATTAAATCATCGTATCAGTAAGAAGTATATTTTATATAAAATTATTTTGTCTGAAAAATCAATTAATGAGTTAGGATTTGAACCTTTGTTTCTTCTTAGATTGGCTATTTCAAGCCCAAGAACATTACATCGGCTATTTCAAGCCCTTCAACATTGACGGTGATTTCTTTATGCACTCCCATAATTTCAATTTATACTTCACAACTTTCAAAATTCAAAATTTACCCTTCGTATATTAAATTGTTTACAGTAAACATTTATTTTGTTGGTGTTGTCCGGTTGGATTGTACACACTCTGAAAATTGTGGTGTATTTGATGGTGATTCTTGGTTATAATTGTTGAATTGGATTTTTGCATTATGATTAGTCTCACATTACAAGTTTATTTCTAGTTTTGATTTTCTGTTTAAATTTTAGATTGTGTAATTTAAAGACTCATCCTTTTATAAAGACTTTACTTCTTCGTGTATGGTTAAAATTCACTTGTCACTCTTAGTATAAGCAATTGTCTCAAAATATAATTAATTCAAATAGTTTATCTTTTCTGTCATAGTTAGTACATAAGTAAAAGTATTAAATTCATATCTCTAAAACTGATGATGAGAAGCATATGGTATTGTCACCAAGCACTCATGTGACTCATTTGTAAACTCCACAAGTCTATTAAATGTGTTGCACATGAAGAATAAAGTCAAAAATTAAAGAAGTTGAAATTGATTATGATATTTAAACAAAGTGATGTTAAAGATGTATTGCTTGTTATAACTTTCATTGCATGAGACTCTGAGTCCTCTATACAATGTAAATTACAAAAGCTTCAGTTTACTGTACAACCCAACCTTAACCTCAACCATAAAACTTGTTTTTGAAAAGTTAAAATATGTTGAAAAATGTTTTATTTGTGTTTTAATCCATAATGTTTTATGTAATTGATTAATATATTTTTATATGTTTGTAGAAGAGGATAATCAATTATTTATTTTGATAATGGATTAAAATAGAGAAGAGTAATGAGTCTTTAATTGGTCTATAAGAATAATCTATTAACCCACTTAATCAATTAATATGTTCTTAAACTTTTTGAGAAATAATAAAGAACAAAATAATTGATTAACTAATAGCATAATTAATTAAAACAGAGATTATATTTCTATAAATTTTACTTTCTTCTTTTGAGAATACTCAATTAACAACTTAAGATGAAAACTTAAGTGTATTATAATTAGTTTTTAAACAACATTTTAAAAATTATATTAATAGAAACATTTGATTCATTTTGAAATACAACTTATAAAACTTTAGAAAACACGATTACAAATGTTTAGAGAGTTCAATATATATTGTTTCCATTTGTTTAAGGTTAATACATCCAAGAATTTTCAAGAAATGTTTCAACTTTATCTCAGTTTATAAAAGAGTTCTAAACGTTGTGTATTAGTACTCAAATTCTTCTTTTGACTACTTTTATTGTGCATCTGCTAATTTATTTTCATCATTGTGTTGCTGGGTTAATCTTAGATTGTTTCCTCTTATTTGTTTAAGGGTTTAATTACTCTTCTCTTGAAATTTTTTTGAAAATTGTTTATTCTCTCTTTTTGTTAAGATCCAAGAATTGGACATATCTAACTTGTCTGTATTCATAAGTTGATTTGCTAGTTTTCATATATGTTTCACATGTGTTGAGTGCTTGTAATAGACATATACAGATAGTAGATTCTGATTGTTGTAAGGTTGATTAGCTAAGACTCAACGTAGGATCTATTATAATCTGAACCAATATAAGTCTTTTATGTAATATTCTTGTTGTTTTGATTTCTAGTGTGTTATCTTTATAATTCTTGATTCCACAACTAATTGTGTTTACTTTTCCCATTAAAACTTGTTTTCAAAAGGATTTAAGAAATTTAATCCTTACAAGAAGTTTTCAAAACCAATTCACCCCTCTTAGTTTAGGTCAACCTCATTTTCTTTTTCAACAAGATAACCCCTTCAAAGAGAACTTCATACATTCATGCACTCCTTTTGAACTTTCAATCATATCCTCTAATGCCTTCTTGCATTTTCTTCACATAATAAAGACTTCATAAATAAAGAGCTTTGATACTAATGATCATCGTTCTCTTAAAAGGTGACTGAACTTTGAAACCTTTTACTTCAGCTTCGAAGCCAACAAATATCCTATTCCTGAACTTTTGAACTTAAGTTTACAATTGCTTACATGATAATAAGTAAATACTCAAATGCCCTAATGATGAGTAATAAGTCAGCTTATCCAACCGTACCTTAATCGAAGTCTTGAGTTTTATGTAAATAGATAAAATATAATTCAATATAAATCAAGTTATTTTCACAGTCTCACTTCAATAGCGTTTATCCAAATTAGAGTGCAAAAACATACTCCTTGTCCTCTTAAACAAAGTTATGTTCATCTTCTCAACGACTCCATTTTGTTGTGAAGTCCAACGATCAAACAAATGTCACACAATGTCTTTATCATTGAAAAAGTTATTAAATTCTTTAAAGTAAAATTCCAATTTTTTATAGTCCTACTAAAATGAATATTGAAATAATTGATAATTAAGATAAAGTGCATCAACTCTCTTAGTGTTGAAAATTTAGATAGTCTAATTTTTATTTTACGCAAATACTCAAGTGAACCTTAAACAATAGATGACTAAAATAAAATATTTTGACTATCTCAATATTAAAAATTTAGATAATCTCAACATTTTGTATAATCGTAGTATAACGTTGTTGATAAGTGTCAAATATATTTATCTTTTGATTCTAAGTATTAACTTTTTTAAAATATTTATCATTCTTTTTCAGTTATTTTGATTTAAATTTTTAAAGATTCTTTTTATTATAATTTTAATTTCTTTCCTTTTATTTTTATTTTAATAAACAAATTCAAGAAGAAAAATTTTCGCATAAACAAAAAAATTGAAACTACTTGAACTGTATAGAAGACATTCTATAAATAACAATTGAACTCATATGAGAGAATCTTATTGACTCGTATAACTTTAAAGAACCAACTAAAAGGACTTTCCCTTGAGCGTAATAATTGAGTTTCAATTTCAAATAGAATAAGATATATTAAATTTTAATTTTCTAATTTATTAGATAAAGTATTTTTAATTACTAACAAATATAAAAGTTACTACTTTAATATGCAGATATAAATAAATAAATAAATAAATAACTTCTCCCAACTTTAACGTAAAGACTTGACGATATTTATTGAAAAAAACCTCTTAAACATTAATAGAAGATTGAGAAATAAATAATCTTAATAATATAATTAAAAAACAATTCATATCAACGTTAACTATTTTCTTTTAATTTTATATAAAAAACATAATCCCATTAACATAAATAAAAATTATAACCTACATCGATTAAAGAATAGTTCAAACTCTGATTAGCATTGGTGTAGAAGTAATACAGACCTACATTTTAATGAATACTGCTAAAAAACAACTCTAACCAATAATAATTAAAACAATATTTATTGAAATTAACTAAAAATACATATTTGACATTATCTATAAATTATCGTTTATGTTAAAAAAATTCTAACTATCATAATATAAAATAGCATTCATATACATATATATATATATACATATATATATATATATATGCACACACATATATATATATATATATACACAATAATAATAATCATAATAATCACAATTGAAAGACCAAATATGAAATGACATAAAAGAGAAGAAAGTATAAAGTATTTCAAATTTTTTTACCTTTTAATATAATTTAAATGATCTCATTTTAAGTTTTCAAATTACTTTTATAAAGTCTTAAAATATTATTTTTTTTTAAATTATCCACACATCATATCTTATCATAAAATATTTCACATTCTTTGAAGATATAAATTACCCTCTCAAGATTTTTCATAACCCTTAAAGAAGCAAAGGGAGGTGAAATCAATGTGCAATAAAAACAGTAAATATAGAGAGCTACAATTTTACACATTCACTTTACAACTTACAAGATAGAACTCAAGAAGAACACATCTTTTGGAAAGTAATTCTATTGTAACATATCCTCCAACAACATGACTGACAAACAGCTTGACATAGTATTAAAAAAAAAACTGCACATCAGTACTTAAGATGTAAAAATAGGCACTGGCTATGAACCATGCAACATAGGAAGAGCAAAAGTGGCAGACATTCTAAGTTCAATCAAAAGAAGACACACACACACACACTATGTTATTTACAACTCCAAGAAAGCTTAATGTGTCTGTGAAGCGCTTGCCTGAAGAAGACCATCCCGGATCTGCACGGCGATGTCCTTGACGGCGCCGGGGCCGTGCGGTATGAACACCGACGACGACTTCGAAGATGCCCCTATCTCTTTCATGGTGTCAAAGTACTGAGTCACCAGCACCATGTCCATGACATCTTTAGCTGTTGTGCCAGGCACGTTCTCAGAGAAGGCAAGCACACTGTCCCTCAGTCCATCCACAATGGCCTGACGTTGGCGAGCTATACCAAGTCCTGACAGATACTTGGATTCTGCTTCTCCCTCTGCTTTCTTGATCTGCAGAATCTTTTCTGCTTCAGCCTTCTCATTTGCAGCCAACCTTAATCTAGCAGCTGTGGATAAGATAGTCAAAAGGGTGAGGATATAATCATGTAAACATGCTGTAAGGTACAGAAGTTTGTAAGAACGCAGTTCTGCAATTTGTAATTCCTGATTTATTCTATCAGAGAATCTGTAAGTTTTGTGTTCTACCAAGCAAACCATATTGCAGAAATGCTTATACACAGTCAGTTCCATCCAAAACCAAGGAAAGATCTCAGAAACAGTACGTATAACAAACATCTCTATGTAATCTTATGCAAGGTAAGAGTAATTTGATACAGGAAATTGCAACCTAAATATATAGCAGTTTTTTCTTTAGGAACTAGAACATGTTACCTGCATTAATCTCGTTCATTGCTCTCTTGACATTAACATCGGGCTCAATATCAACAATGAGGGTCTGGACTATCTCAAATCCATAAGTTGACATTGCCTATGAACATCGAGATTGAATAAACTTGTTAATAAGGGTGATTACGAGTTATGATCTGAAGATGAATACTTTAAAGAAAAAAAAGTGAGAAAACTAAGCAATTGTTGGAAAGAATGATTACCTTCTCAAGCTCCTCCTCAACAGCCTTTGCTATATCATTCTTCTGCTCAAAGACAGAATCCAACTCCAATTTTGGTACACTGGCCCTGATAACTGAAGAAATGCAAAATATGAGCAGTGTTAAAGAAGTTAGCCAAGGTTATCAATTATGCTATGACACAACATCCAAAGGTATACTGCTTCATAAACGACAACCATCAATGATCGAAGTAGATTAAACCCTTTGAATGCAATAATTACATATACATGGAATTTCAAATAGAAAAGTCATCCTTCATACCATCAAAAACATATGATTGGATCTGCTCCCTTGTGTTGGTAAGCCTATAGAATGCATCAGATGCTTTCTCAGCAACAGCCCGATATTGCACAGACGCAACCACAGTGACAAAGACGTTATCCTAACAGGTTAATGGAAGTCAAACTCTAATAACAGATCAAATAAATCACACGAAATATTTTGCAAAATCTTTCTAAATCTTAGTAAAACAAAATATTGATAGCATAAATTGAACAAGAGGGATACAAGTGTATTATGACATAGGGAAAAAGATAAGAGCGTTCAAAGTTCAATCTCAATTCTCAATTCAAATAAAAAATTTATACATGGCATAGATCAATGAAAACCAGTAACAAAATGTTTTCCCTAGAACTCTTATATGAAGTTATTAGAAATACAAAGATAAATTTTGTTGGAAAATTGTTATTTATGTCCATCAAGTATAAATTGTCATTGTTAATGTACCGAACAATTTCATGATAGTGAACAAAACAACCAGATACCTTGGTTTTGGTCTCACAACGAACATCAAGTTGCTGCACACGCAGTGACAAACCACCAGCGATCTGATAACCAAGACACCAAGGTAGGCAATGACATCCAGGTTCTAGAACATCAGAAAATTTTCCAAAATGCTCCTTTATGGCCACATTTGACTGATCAACTTGATAGCAACCGAATGCTTGACCCATCCTTCAATTCTGCAATACAATAACACTACTCAACAAAATAGACCAAACATAATGAAATTTAGCATTTTGCTTCCACCAATCTGTTTTAATTTTCAGAATTCACATCACCAGTTTACCAAGAAAGTGATAAAGTAAAATCTGAAAATATGCTTAACCACATATAGTGCATGGAGGAAGTTCAAAATTTCAAAAATATGATTGTAAAGAAACAGTGGGTAAAAAGTCAACAAAAAACAAAGACTCTCAGCCCAAAGAAATACTCAAACCAGGGGAGAATAAAGGCAATAAAGTGAACAATATTTATGTTTTGAAAGGATAAGACAATGGATTAAGTAAACACTACAGTAAAATATTACAATTTAGTTTATCCAATATACCTAACTTTTGAAGGGGGGACAAAATCAAAAGACAAAAGACAAACAAAACAACAACAGAATAAAATTCAACTACAAATCCAATAACAAAAACTCAGTTTTCAACTTTTGATAAATCCTCATTTGAATTGGAACTCCACATCCTCTATTTTCCTAAGAATCGGAAAGAGAAAAGCAACAAAATTCCAGAAAAAACAAAGACAGAACCCTAAGGTGAGAAACAGTGAAACACGAATTATGAGTCAAATATTAGGATCCACGAAACCTAAAAGTTCCCATACCAAAGCTGTAAGGAAAATTCAAACCACCCAAAAAAAAAAAAGATGCAATTTTGAGCTGATCCCAGAACTCAAACACAAGCCCCTTTGACAAAATGGTTTAAAAGAACACAATTCAAAATTATAACGAGTGTATCACGCATAAGAAAATTCAAAGACCAAAAACTGTTTCGTTTTCTCAGCATCCAAAAACAAAGAGAAGAAATTCACCTTTTTAGTCTGAGAAACTCAAGAATGAATCTTTATAATATCCACAGCAATTAAATGCAAAGTGCAAAGCACACAGCACAGTGCACTATATATATATATATATTGTATTTTTGAATTTTTTTATAATTTAAAACAAAGAAAAATATATTATTGAAAAAAAGTTGGTAAAACTTTATTTGCCTTGATATAAAAAAGATAAATATTAATATTACTCTAATATTAAAAGAGAAACAATTTTAAAAAATAAACTGATTATATTTTAATAATACAAAATTTATGTAAAGAATAAATATTTATATATAAAAAATATATGTTTTTGAATTAAAGATAAACAAGAATACTTTAAAGGTGGCGGGGATTAACTCATTATTACAAGATTATAATAACTGGCCAGCTTGTATTGTTACAAGTGACATAAGCAATAGATTTATTCTAGGTTGTAAATATCTCCTTCCACTTGTCTCATTAGCCATTATCCATTATTTCAACTTTTGTCTATTGGTTTGGAATTTTGGTCCATTTAAATCTTAATTTATTAGTTTTAATGAGAAACATATTATTCATTAACATTGCCAATAGCCAATATATGGTATCGGATGCTAATTACTATCTATGATTAATTTATTGATTTATTTTATCATAATTATTCTAAAAATCATATTAATAATTATTATTATCAAACATAATTATTATTTTTTTATAAGTTGTAGTTTTTTTATTTATATGTTTAATAAGATTAATAAATTAATTATTAATTTATATGACTAATTTATTAGTTAATTTAATTAATATAAAAATGTTATTTTAAAGTAATTTATTTTAGAGATTTTAGCTTATATCAAATTTGTGTTTGGTGTCACTAGGTCGAAGAATATGGTGCCATGTGAGTTTATCAATTATAACATATCTGAATGATTTTAAGGATTACTAACTCTGATACAACAATTCATATCATTTTTGTTCTTATTCATATTATATATTAACATTTATACAAAGTGAATATTGTTTCATAATACTTTTATACATTTCAAAAACTTATATAAACACAACTATTTATAATTATTATAATCTTTATGAAATTCAAGTCCTTACATTTGTATCTATTAGTGTATATACTATAATTATTACACTTTATAACACAAGAAAATGATAAGCTAGTAAAATTAAATTTCAGCATATACATAAAACGAAACGATTATATTTATAATTCATACATAAATATAGACTTGTAAAATTCATATATCAACTAATGATTTTTTATTCTCATTTTAAATATCAATAACAACAATCATGTAGATCACTAGTAGATCTATCTATCTTTCAATCATAATCCTTATATTTTATTTCAATCATATTGACTTCACATATATTAATTTGCAATCACATACCTTTATTTCATTTCAATCCTCAGTACTCTAATTTCATTTTAATCATGATATTTGCATATGGATCTATCATCTTCTGAAATATTCATTAAGTATGTCCCTACAAAAACTAACATTTAATTCATCCATCAATGATTAGGGTAAGTTCAAACATTCAATACGGAGTGTCTACTAGTAATCCCGGAGTAATCCTAGTGTGTATGAATAATTTCCTTATCAGTTTTTCATCACTCTCAATATCTTAGTTTACATGACTTAGATCATCAATGAAGCTAGAGGATATATGTTAAAGCATATGTTTTTCATTCTTATTATACAATCACATATCAACTCATACATTATCTCAAATATATAACATCAATTTCATATAAATTTCATCTATGTTTTAGAAAATTTCACAATTCAGATCATTCAGTAATCTCTTCCATATCAAAACAATATTTAAATATTAGATTATCTAAATTTAATATCTTTATATTATTATACATCTTATAATCAAATAATTTTATCAAATTACATCGGTACTTATAGATTTTAATGTAATAAAATATGAATAGATTTTAATGTATAAAATATAAATATAGATTGCGAAATTATGTGTGTTTTTCTGCTTGTAATTGATAATGACAAGGCCAAAGTCTACGTTCTTGTTTCTTTCGATTTTTCCAAGAAAAGTATAGTCTTTGTTGACCAACATAAATCCCAAATTTAAAAAAAAAAGAAAAAAACTCAAATACCAAAATAATACTAGCTAATGTTACAATCAATATATGCAGGTCATAGCTTGTTGTGCCAAACCGTGTTAATTATTTTTTTTTAAGTAACTATAAATAATGTATAATATAATATTGTTAGTATTTTATATTTTATCATTAATTTTTTATTTCTTCTCGTAGAATTTGTATGTTACACACACTATTAGGGTTTTTTTCTTATTTATTCTTTCTTACACATCATTAACAATGCATTACCACGATATACTTGGTATAGTTTGTAACTATTTGTTGTTACTTGGAGTTGAACATCACCACTACACGTATTCTTTTTTTTAAATAAAATTTTTGGATGAATCTAATAATATTATTTTTTTAAGCTAATGAGAACTTTGTTATTAAAACTGTTGAAAACTTACGTTGAATAGTATAAATAATCATTAATTAATAAAATATGTAATCAACAGTTTAATATGTAATAATGCAATAACTACTTTAATTAAATAAAACAACTTTTTTTTAAGAAGGCATGGTTTGTGAAAGGCAATTAAATGAGAAGGTATGTGAATTTTGTATGCCTTATGTGAGAAAATTTAGTTGTAACTTACAACCAAACACAGTTTAATTTCAAGTTTAGAATAGAAGATAACGTGATTCCTGATTTTAAATTAATTGTTCTAATTTAGACAGAAAACTTGATAAGTTGGCGTGCCGTGTTTGGATTTGGTGACAGTGAAACGGGCTTTTCCATTGTGCGAAATTTCCAAGCAATGAAAATTGGGTGTGAATGGCATAAATTCATTTGACGATTTCATTGATGATGTAGTTGTTCCCACATCATAATAAAAATAACTTAAATATAAATATCTCTCATTAAATTTTAGTTTTATAAATCCTTAATTTAAGTAAAATTATATTCAGCTTCTTTATATAAAATCTCAACTTCAAATTTTCTAAATAACTTCCAACTGTGATAAGTCTTTAGTAAAATTGATTAATACTTCACACCAATAATATTATTGCTTAAATATATAATTATGACATCGATAATTTTAATGCAAAATTGGATGATTGCAGAGACAAAACAAGTAGCAGCCAAAGTCTTGGTTTCTTTGTGAACTCAACATTCTTCAAAAGTTGACTTTTCTTGTAAAATATCTGTCCACCACCAATACAAGATATCTCAAATATATAATTTTATATATGTGATTAAAATAATTTTTTAGAAAAATTTGAAAATATTAGATTTTGAAGATATAGTTTGCTTGTGTTTGAGGGATCTTGATTAGAACTTTATCATTAATATTAATATTGTTTGTTTTGATGCCTTATCTGGTATAGTTTCATGTGGTGAATGTCTTTCCTGTGACTACTCTATCTCCTCTCATAACTTACATTCTCTTCATAGAGTAGAAAATAAAAAATTCAAAAATAGTGTTTCTATTTTAAAAGAACATGACGAAAACTTATTCGCAAATATTTGCAGGTAATATCTTTTAATGAATACTCATAGATAATTATTTGTTTGTTGGTGGAACTATAAGAATTGTTTTGGTAAGTTTAATAATTTTGTATTGTTAGGAGTTTGGGTTAAAATAAATATATCTTCCTTCTTTAATCTTTTTGAAATATTTTCTAAAGATAAAATTGTGATAAAATTTCGAACTTCAAATACATATAGATTAGATGTAATAATAAATTAAAACGATATTAACATTAATGTTAGTTTTTTGATATGAAAAAAAAATAAAAAAATATTTCAAAAACAACTCTTATTCTTCTTAAATCTTGATTAGAAGAATTGTTTCGATGTACTTAATAATTTTATTTTGTTTAAGAGTCGAAATTAAAAACAATTTAAATATATTCCTTTTGTAATCTTTCTTTTTAATTTTTAAAGAAAACAAGTATTATAATATCAACTAGTATATATCAACTATGAATTTTATTTTTATAATTAAAAAAATTAAATGATCAAAATAAGATTATTAATGAAGAATATTTTAATTATAAATAAATATATATTTTATTTTGATATGTGCAGTTGTTCCTAAAAAGATTAATTTTTAGAACTTATACTTTATAGTATTTTAAAAAAAATGATCAAATTTATCTACACTAATATTTCATTATGCAATTTTATTTAAGTTATAACTTAAACTTAATTTTACTTGAGTTTCTATTTTAAAGAATTACCCTTAAATAACTTATTTAAAATTAAAAAAATAAATAAAATATATAATCTGTAATAATTTTTTTGTGGATACACAATAATTAAGGAGTTAGGAAGCGATATTTTTTTAGAGAATTTGAAATAACCAATAAGGACCAATCGTACATGATCCTTCCGTTGTCATTCCTCAACATGGATATCACAACTCACATGCTCATTCATCCTTAATATAATAGAAGGAGATATTTTATAACTAGTAATTATATATTTAAGCCTTCTTTATATTTAACTAAGAAAATACATAAGAATTTATAAATCAAATCTGATATATTTGAGAGGGAATTTAAAGCTACAAGGTATTTATTATACACTATTACTTTAGGAGACATGTAAAATTACAAATCAAAAGAACACGAATTTAAAAACTAGAAAAAAAAAAGAGAGAAGTTCACAACAGTGATTATTAATTGTTTAAAAAACAAGTAATAAGTTTAAAAGGTAGTCTTTTAGAGTGTAATAGGGTTATAGTCTTCAAAAGAGAATAATAATAGACTTAGGTTTTAATAAATAAAATGAAGAGACGTTTTTGTTAGAAAAAAAAATACTAAAAAGAAGCATAGTAAATAAACCAAAGAGGGTTAAATAAAAAAAACAAAACAATTATATTGTAGAACTTTTTGAGTTGCCAAGGAGATGTGGTTTAAACCTTAAATCAAATCTAACTTTTTGACGTTTGAACATATGGTGGGAGGTATTATGATTATCCACCAATCAAAATGAAAAATATAATGAATTTGATTTTATTTTTTATGTGGACATTAAGTGATTATAAGGTGTTTTGATATTAGTCTTGACTTGACTTTTTTTTTAATCTCATCATTAATGATGATGATATCATCATGACAATATCAAAATATCATGTTAACAAAATCCACATTTCAATATCGTCCTAAAGAATGTCATGTTATTTGATTTAAATTCCAGTAACATATTTGTAAGGATTAAAAAATATCATACCTACAATGACTAAAAACAAAAGTATAGTTTATATATAAAGAAATAAAATAGAAAGTGACATATTTATAAATCATAGTTAAGTGTTGCATTGAAACCTTTAAATATATTTATGCTAAATTGAATAATTCATTTAAAATTTTGTTAAATTAGTCATTTTTAATATCAATATAGTTTATCAAATTTTTCCATCTTATTAAGTGTGATAATATTTACTATGATTGACAGTTCATAATAGTCAAATATAAATTTTCTTCTATTTAAAAAATTGAATACAATTATTAGTTTCTATTAATATTAATTTTTAATTGTTGAAAACAAAAGTATCAAAATAAGGGAATCGCGTCAAATTAGACAAAAGAAATTGTGCAGAATTTTATGTACGAAAATAATAAATATTGAAAATAGAAGAATTTTTTCTTAAAAAATGTCTAAAATATGTATAAATTATATATATTTTTTTTCATTACCACAGTTATGAAACATCTCAATGTTGAGGATACAAACAATTTCAAACATTTTTATTCTCTTCTCAAGTTAAAAATATATACCATCTTAAACTTGTTACTCTCTTTCCACTTTGTGAAGAATAAACAATACCAAAAATAAAAGAGTAACTAGTTATTGATAATATTTCTAAGATACAATTCCTCGAAACATCGCATATTCGCTTTATGAAATAAAACAGAATTTAATTTTTTTATTTAGTTTTCTCAAATAAGATACTTATTAACTTAACATTATATCTTATAATAACACTTTCAATTTTGTAATTATAGTTGAGTTGATAATTTTGACAAAATGTGTGATAATGTTATCATGATATTATAATGATATCATCACTTTTAGATTTAATAAAAAGAATAAAATTAATTTAGAAAACAAAAATTACAAAAAAAAGAAAGACTAAAATCAAATATCCTTTATTATAGGATTAAAAATTTAAGCCTTTAAAAATATTTTTGCAAATTTATTTGCATAATTGCGAATTTTTATGCAAAGAAAAAACAAATAGTTTCTGTTAGTGTAAAAGTACTTTTAGGTTCTCTTAATTTTGATTAAAACATACACGAAGTAATTAGTTTTAAGGTATTTTTTTTATTTTTTATTGTATTTCAAATTTGTTTTAAAAACTTTAAAAATAAATTTAAATGGCAAAACTCGATTGCCTCAACATATTTGTCACCTAATTGTTTGGATTGATTATTTAAAAAAAAAATACATAAATTCAACACATCAAAGATTTTTCATTACAGAAAAAACCTTTTCTGTAACGAAAGGAAATGCATCAAAGATTTTTGAAGGGGCAAGAAATTGGGACCAGGTTGTGACCCTAAGGCTAACATGCTCAACCACTAGTTTGGAAAAGTCACAATCTTAGAAAAAGTGGCCACATGGTTGATCTTTCAAAATTAAAGAAATTGATTATTTATTTTGTTTGTTAATAATGGAACCAAATTGAATAAAATAAATAAATAAAAGAAAAAAAATCATAATTTTGTTCTATTTTTCAAATATTTCTCTACTATTTTCCACAGCATCAGAATATCAAGTGAGAACACCTCAACTTAAAACAAAATAAATAACCACTGCAGTAAGAGTTGATAATCCATTGTACATAGAAACAAACACTGCTCTTTCTTAACAAACAACACATTTGACACAACAACAAATCATAAAACAAACATTTTTCTGGTACAACATCTGACTACATCAGTGAGTGTTCGCTGAAAAGTATATTGTCCAATGAGAGAGTGTAAAATCTATGGCTAACAGGGTTAACACCACATTTTTTTTCTTCTTTACAAAAAATACATTCTGAAAGGAAGAAAGCCAAGACAAGGTGGAAAAGTTAAACAATTTCAGTGAATAACAGTTTCCCCACTTGAAATCTTTGTATGACAAGTCCCTACAATTACTACGTAACATGAAACTGTCCCATGCACTTAACTTATTTGAGATTATATAATGACAGAGAAGACTTTAATGATTCCATCAGGTTTCAGAGAAACTCTTCAAAGACACAACAGTTGCTGTATGTACAGCTGATGGCCTAATTTGTGGGAACTGATCAATGAATAGAGAATCATCATCAAACTAAAGATGGTGAATTTGGATTCTTACCCAATTGGTTTTGGAGACTTGGTATAGCGAATATATGGAGAACCATGTGGAACATTTGAGCTAGACATTGTCCTTGCAGCTTGACCCTTCCTTGGCACAGATACTAACTGTGTTCTAATGCTGTTTTTGTGATTTGGCATGGACATGGTTCGGTCTACTCGTGCAATCTGGAAGTGATAAGATGAGATAGCCATGTCCTTGAGGTTTGGTAAAGGCTTTAAAGCTTGAACAACTTCACTCATCAAGGGTCTGGATTTTGGATCACGGCTAAGGCATTGAGCAGCAAGCTGGAGAGCTTTTTGTACCCCTTTAACCGAGAAGTGGCCTTCGAGGCGGGGGTCAATTATCCGGTAGAACATCCTCCGGTCTCCGAGGATAGGTCTTGCCCACTCCACCAGATTGTGTTCCCCACTTGGTCTTCTCTTGTCAATAGATCGCCTGCCAGTGAGCATTTCTAGTAGCACTACTCCAAAGCTGTAGACATCACTTTTTGATGTCAAATGTCCTAATAAGAATGAGAGTGTGAGTATACATCTATTTCAAAAGATATAAACAAAATCATTTTTCAGAGGATATGATGACAATTTGATTTTGTTATAAAGACAATAATATAATTAATATTAGTTTGTTTCTAAAAGTCTTGTATCTTATCTTCTGAAATCATTGAGTAACAATTTTTCAGTTATAGTAGGCAAGACCTGAGGTAACTATCTTGCTTTCTATTCTATCAGAGTTACTTCTTGAGTTTAAGATAAAGATCACGCATTTTCAAAACATAATTCAATAGCTTAATATGAAACTTTTAAAAGATCACTGGCTACCCCTTCCCCTTTACCCTTCTTGATGGTTTGGATTGAAAGTTATATCCAATTATCTCAAGGGCACCATCTGAATTACGAACTCTGAAAAAGCTGTTGATATTGACCCTTTTCATATCCGAGTTTATTAGATAATGATGCTACTAATTTATTCATAGTCATTCATTACACTAGGCGAACAAATTATTAAGTAGACAAAGGATAAAACAGGTCTCATGGTTTTACAAGTGTGCAAAGTCAGAGACAAAATAAAATAGTGCCAAAAACTGACCACGACTTAAAGAAGAACAAAACGTGGTCGTTTATTATTTATTAGAGATTTAAGTTAGTTGGAAATTAGTTATTCGTTATTCATAGTTATTTATTACTCAATTAATGCCTATAAATGATTTGATTCGATGTAATCACTTTTACTCATTCAATCAAATCATAAACTTGTTTTTTTTCTTCTCTTGAGCTCAAACGTGTTTTGTAACAGTATCAGTAAAGGATTTTAGTGCCAGATTCTTTATTTTTAACCATTGTGATTGTAACTGTGATTGCTATTGATATAATAGCTATCCTTTTATCTCTCACATAAGAATAGAAAAATATTCTAAGTTCAGTAATTTCATATGGCATCAGGGTTTGATCTTAGCCATCAGTATGCTTACATCATTTAACATTTCACACTTCGATAAACTTTTCATTTAATGTGACCATGACTATAACTTTGAAGGATCAAACTGAGGGTTTTCTCTACAAAGGAATCATGATAGTCCAAGATGTTATAAAACGAGAAAAGCTTAGTATGCATGACACAAGCTATTTTCATTCTAAGTTGTATGGTGAAAAAGTATTGAGTTTAAGAAATGTTACCACTTGAAAAGGAATAGGGAAGGCTCAAAAACTCACCAGTCATCACATACTCGGGAGCAGCATAACCATATGTTCCCATAACTCTTGTTGATACATGTGTCTTTTCCCCCTCGGGACCATCTTTGGCAAGTCCAAAATCAGAGAGCTTGGCATTGTATTCCTATAAACATTTTTGCTTTTATTTTCTGGATTGGAGGATGAATATGACATAATAAGTACTTTCTTGACTAGTTTACTTACATACCGCATCTAATAGTATATTAGATGTTTTGAAATCACGATATATTATGGGTCTTTGAGCCTCTTCGTGGAGAAAAGCAAGACCCTTTGCAGCACCAAGTGCAATTTTCATTCTGATAGACCAAGGAAGAGGCAAGGGTCCTTCAACATAACAAGTGGTTGTTAACAGAAAAACAATCAATCCTAATAAACATGGAATTTTTTATAGAGCATATGGCTATCAGAAAGAACAAATGCATTATGAGAAGAGAACCATTTTACTTTAGCTTTTGTTTTCTATATGCATTAAAGCCTGTGCATTAAAAACAACAAGGGCTAGTAGTGTACTTCTAAAGAGGTGGTTCTCCAAACTGCCTCGGGGCATAAACTCATAAACCAGTAATCTTTGATCATCTTCAATGCAGAAACCAACCAGTTTAACAAGATTTGGATGGACAAGATCACCAAGATAATTTAACTCAGCCTGAGTAGAAGCAAAGACAAATCGAGAATGTTAACATCATATGAAGTATAACAAGAACAAAAATGAAAATGAAAAAGTTGAGAAGCATATATATAAGTTCCCTACAAGCCACTCTTTGTGACCCTGATGTCCATTGTGGTTGAGGGTCTTGACCGCAACCGTAAGCCCGGTACCTGGTTTCACAGGTGCAGTTCCATTCTCTTCAATCCAACCCTTGAACACACAGCCAAACCCTCCTTCACCAAGAAGACTCTCTGGTCTAAAATTCCTAGTTGCCACCTTAAGTCCATTGAAGGTGAATTTTCTCAAGCAAGAAGCAACCTTCAGCTCCTCACTGAATATTGGTGTAGAAGGGTTACTTTCTGCATCACTAGTTGTTGTAGAGGACTCTGGAGGAGCAACTGTTTCCTTTGTGATTCTATCAGACGCAGATTTATTTTCCTCTGATTCAGTTACCACTGCCTTGACATTTTCACCTAAAAATAAGAACAAATGGACACTATTACATGATTTGATCATGCCATTCTAGACTTTAAACAACTTCATTTCAATTTCACTAGACTTGTATGATAACAAAATAGTAAATATAATCAAGCAGTGTTGTGCATATGGTCAATGCATTGCAAAGTAGTGCCTCTCAATTCAGAAAATAAATTATGAAATATTAATATAATTGTCAGAACAAGTAGATATCATTTACTAAATACTTTTCTTGGCTCTTTTTCCAACATCAAGTGCAGACGGTGCTTACAGGAAAAACATGCCGTGGTCCAAAGGTAATGCAGAAAAGAACCTGACTATGAAAGTCTTTAATTATTTCTAAATGGATTAGTTAGATCTCCAACTTTCTCAACAAAAAATGCACAATAATAGCTCTAATCAGTTTTATTGCAAGAAACTCGAAACAGATTCACACTCTCAAACACAAAAGGGTTTGGTGGTCAGATCGTATAACCCAAAAAGTAAAGACACACAACTAATGTTGGCCACCTAAAATTAATGACAAACGACAAATAGAACACATTTTCATGAAACTAAGGAAATTAATGAGGAAAGAAAATTACCATTATTAGGAGCACTAGTGCCACTAATGGTGGTGCTATCAACTTTTGATCTTGAAGGTATGCAACTCCCAAAGAGGCTAAATCTAAACCCCCATTTTCTCTCCTTCCCACCACCTTCCTTCTCCTTCCTCCCCTTTGACTTCTCCACATCCAAACTCCCTGCTTGAACTGCATTGCTCCCAAACCCCATCTTCTAAAACTCTCACAAACAACTCTCCATGCACCAAAGTCTCAAACTTTTTATACAAATCCACTTCAACTTCAAGCTAGAAAAAAAATTGAATAACTTTCCTTTGGGTGAACTCAAAAATATCTCTGGGTCAAAAGTCAGAGACCAATCTCTCAAAAAATGATAGACCCAAAGCTAGAAACTACTAATTGAACAATATGGAGCTAGAGAAAAAGAACAATAACATGGTACTAAATGTTGTGAAGGATGAACAAACACATGTACAGTGATGAATGAATGAGACCAACACAGCACAAAACAAAGCCACACAGAAACCAAGTTGTGAAGTGAGTCCAAAATCCAAAGCAAAGGGGAAGAAAGAGAGAGAGAGAAAGAGAGGGAAGGAGTTGGTGTTGTGTTGAAGAATGAAGAGGAAAGCGGGAGAGTGCTTGTGACAGAGGGAAAGTTTTTCCACAGCGGGCAGGGCGGGCAGGCTTGAAAACGTGAAAAGTGGGGGAGTGGGGCAGTGCGGGCAAGAGAGAGAAAGTGACAGGCATTTTTCTTTTTGCTTTTTGAAAACAGCACCGAGCAGTGCCACTTGGTAAATTGGAACCTACGACATATGACTTTCACTTTGGTCACTAAATTATTCCACAGATAACGTTGTTTTTTTCCTTGTGGAAAATCATTATGCAAAGGGTGAAACTTAGGCTACCCTTATTTTGCTTCATATATCATCTTCCAACTATTCTTTTTCTATTTTTTTTTTTCCATAGTTTCTTCTAAGTTGAGTCTTAAGAAATATATGATATAACTTAATTTGATTGAAATGCAAGGTTAAGAATTGTTTCACTGTACCTAATAGTATCACATAGTTTAAAGTTGAGGCAAATGTTAATTTAATTTTTCAAAATATTTTTTAAAAACAAAACTGTAACAAAGTTTTAAATTTTAAAATCAACAATATCTTAAATGATTAAAACATTAACAAGTTTATCTCATATTTAAACTTTTTATACATAAGTTTATGATAAAAGTAAATTTTAAAATTATATGCATGTGAAATATAAACTCTACTTTTATCAACTTAGTTAAGATACATAAAAAGGTAAACATCAATCATTATTAATTTCTTTTTAAAATGAAACAATTTATGATAAACTTATTTAATATATACCATAAAAGTATGTGTTTACGTACACAATTTCATAAATTTAACAAAATTAAAGTATATTGATTTTTATTTTTACATATTTTATTTGAATAAGATGATTTAAATTAATTTTAGAAAGGCTTAATTATAACTAAATATAACATTTCTAACAATAAATTATATTGAATAATTCAAAAATATCAATTAAAAATGGGTTTAAGTTGATGTTGGTTATAATTATTTCAATTGGCATTAATAAAGATTTTTTTAATTAATATTAGTTAATGTTATTTTTTTTTTACAAGTTACTATTATCTTTTATTAATGTTAGTTAAAAAATCGATCTTGACTAACATTGAAAGAAATTAGTTCTAGTTAACATCACTAAAAAATAATTTATCTAACGTTTATTTATGAAAATTCTTACTAATACCTCAAAATAAGTCTGTTCTCTTTAGTCCAAATGAATAAAAAAGTAATTTCAAGAATGTCAAGTGAAAAATGACTTTTATTAATATTGAAAAATGTTATATTGACCTAAGAAAAAATTAATTGCCTTAAGTAAATAAATAATACTAGTTTATATTTTAAAAAATTAATGTCAATGATAATTGAGAATTAAATTTGATTAATTTCAACAAAAAAAACTTTATTAAGACCACTCAAATAAATATACTATTCAGGTTAACAATGTCGCGATTAAAGACAAGACAATAATATCTTGATTAGTGCTACATGATAATATTTAAAATAATATTGAATCGCTACTTCAACTAAAAATAAATTAATAATATCTAATCTCAGTCAAATCAACATTAACCCTAGTCATAATCGAGTCAAGAAAAACAATAAAAAATATTAGAAAAAATAAATATAAAAAACTCTTAACCTTTGTTGATAAATTTTGAAATTATTTAAATTTAACCAATTATATTATTTTTATAAAGTTCAATTTTCTTCAAAACTTTATATTCAAACAATAGATTTTGCCATCAAATATTTCAAATTATCCATAAAAAATAATTGTTATAAAAGTTCACATTCCAAAAAAGATTGTGATTTCAATTCATTGTTATAAAAAGATTGTACTCAAATTCACTACTTTTTCTCTGCAAAATATATTCATCTAACAATTTTTTTCTATTATCATTTCGAACAAAATTTAATTATCTATCAACCATGTTAGATTATATTAGGATTCAATATGATACTTAACTCGCATGGATGCTACACAAAGAAGCCAATTATCAAATAAAATTTATAAGATGAGACAACCTTATAGAATATTGTTTTATCATGAACAATGAATATGCATAGCTATATTGGTGCACCACATTTGGATTTTCTATAATTGTTTTGGTCAATGTAATTCAGGACTTATTAGGAGCACTAGCACAAGAACCCATAAAATTTAAACACGTTACCTACATTTATTTGTTGTTTTCACTATATGAATTAGTGTTGATTATTTGGCTTTGGCACTCATTGTTCCATGCCAACTTTATGGAAAGTTTTGAGAGAGAAGAGACAATGGAATCAATCATTAAAATTCAAAGGTTAGGTTAAGTCTCTTTGTGGCCCACTACTCATCTTTTTCCTTCAAACCATTTTCATATTTTTCATTTCACAAAATATAATTGCATATATAAAATGTTTATCATTGCATCATTCATCTTAATATTTGCATTTTCATGAGTTCATATCCACTTTGAGTATTTAATATCCTTTTTGGGTCATGCATCAAGATTTACACTCCAACACATGCCCTTTTTTTTAATTATTTATCAGCATTAGTATTGTTATTTATTTAAAGTTTTCCTCTTATGGTTATTTTTTAGTTGGGTTCTAGTGGACCACTTTAAAATCCAACACTTAGGTCCGTCAAATATCTATTTATAGGATATTTCTTTTGCCACTTAGATACCTTTTTCCTTGTAGATATGTAAGTGGGGAAATTCTAAATTATCCTTGAGTTGGAAAGATTATATAGTTCAAAAGTTTATTATAGATTAAGCAATCGAAAATAAAAAAAAATATTATGAATTTGAAAATATATTTCTAGTTATATGTTTTAGTATATATTTTTTGAGTTTATAATCTAAAAATATTAGATTATTTTGTATTAGATAATTTAGAGAGACATTTTAAATTAATCAATATAGAAATATGGAAATGTGTTATAAATTATCTAATTTAAAATTATATTTTAAACTATAATCCGAAATACATTTTCAAATTATATAATGTTAAAATGTATTGTGAATTACATAATTTATAAATACATTCTGTGCAATTCAAAAATATGAAATTATATTCAAAATTATGTAATTTTAAATATATTTTTAAATTATCTAATTTGAAAATTCAAAAATATATTTCAGATTTTGAATATATGTCTAAATTATATAATTTAAAATGTAGTTTTAGATGATCGAGAAATACAATTTAGATTGTGTAATTCAGCACATGTGAATTGCGCAATTAAAAATCTAAATCATGGATATTTTAAACTTTTCCAACATTATCAAAGAGGTGCAAAAAGAAACTGTGAAATACCAAAAGAAATTGTCCCGTTCATACTCTCTTTTTATATTTATATTTTTCCTGACTAGCCCAACTTGGACCAGTGGCCCTACTAGTTAGGGCTCTGCTATTTCCACCCAACTTTTCAATGTATTTTGTGTTATAATTTGTTTGTTATTTTCTCCTCAAAATATTCCTAATAGAAATTCATTTTTATAGTATAATATACACAATAAAAGCACATCCTCGTTAAGTGTTGCGTTTTCATTATGTATAAAAATAACACACTATTAATGCAAAGAAAATACGTCTTGGCTACATTTTTATAAAAATGAGGGGTGAAAATGAAAACAAAAAAAATGAGACCCAAAAAATCAGGTTTAAGCACATTCAACAAATCAATTTGCTACATCAAAGCATTCATTTCATACATATTTTTTTCATTGAAATCGGATGCCAAATCACTTACATATGTTTCGATTTCAGTATTTACTGTTTAAGAATTAGAGAAAGTGACAAAAACAAAATTAAAATTACAAAAAAAAAGTAAAAATTGGATGATATTTTTTTTCCAGTAAAATAAGAAGATTTACGAAGAAAATATATAATAATAATAATAAAAGTTATTTTTTTTCTAATCAATTATACGTAAATAATAACAAAATACTTATTAACATAATCAATTATAGAAACTCACATAATCTTTTATGTTAATAAATATTCTATTATTATTTAAATTTTAAATTAATAAATATTTTATTATTCTTTATATTTAAAATTATAAACAAAGTAGAATGATGCGTGCATGGTCCCAATTTTCTAAAGAGTTAAAACATGGAGAGGAAATTTTCTACACAATCTCAAGGAACACAATTATGTCTTTCTGGGCTTTTCTTCCTGTACCCCGATAATTTCTTCCTGCACCTCCACAAGTTTTAAAATAACCGTTTTACTCTTTAGAAAAGTGATTTCCAGATTACTTGCTTTGGAAATTTTCTAGAATAAATTTTCTGAAATTTTTGAAACATGATTTCCAGATCATGATATTATCAAAATTTTCAATACAAGATTTCTTAAATAAGATATTTGGAACAAAGTTTCTAAATACATTTTACAACAAGTTTTTTAGAACAAAATATTTGAAAAGATACAGTTAGTGATTATGTGATGCAGAAAAATCTGATTATCTGGGATCTGAATATTTTATTATAAAAAATTATTTGATACAAGTTGTGAAAATACCTACAAAATTTCAACCAGTTTTGCCGGGAAAACTTTTATGATAAGTTTGATTCTAGATTCCTTTATCTGTCTCATTCAAAGTAACCTACCCAAGAAAAGTTCGAATGAAAATACACTATTATAGTACTTTAACTCGATGTGGGACCTCAGAAACTTCCAAGCAACTTCCTTGGTCGCATTGTCAATTACATAAACTTTTCAGATAATTTCTCAGAAGATGTTTTCCAATGCTTCCGAGAAACACAATGGAAACACCTCAATCCTCACCAAACTTTCCACGAAAATCCTCTTTACACCCTAAATTTAAGTGAATTCATTTCCACCATCTTCCGTCACCAACATTCCCTCATCTCACAACACTGTTCCAAATTGTTGTTGCACTTGCAGTTTTGTCCCATTTTTTTATATCACAGCTCACAACTGTAGTCACATTATCCTTACAAATTCTTCCAAAACCTTGATTCTACTGTCAAAATTATAATCAGAGTCATTCCCAACACTGTCTCACTCCACTTAAATTTGTAGTCACATACACATTAAAAATCTTGACATTGTAATCCAGATTATAGTCACATATACACTGCAAAAATCTTGGCACTGTAATCCACACTTGACATTGTTGTAGAGATTGTAGTTATCAACATCTCAAAAAATCTTCATACTACAGTTGAAACTGTTTTTGCAGAAACTTAAAAAAAATTGACATTATTAGAGTCTATATTCCAGTAACAGACACTGTCAAAAATCTTGATATTGCTGTCAAAATTACCATTTTTTTTAAAACCCTATTCTCCAGACACAACCACCATGACTGCTTCATCATCACTTCAACTTCTTCCTCTCGCAGCTTCTTCTTCAGATGATGAAGCACCCCAAATGCTTAAAAGCGTGTTACCCTTCTTCGGATTCATGAACATGACGATCAGCAGCGTGGTCACGATCTACCGCGCGCGAAGCCACAACGACACAGGCACCATCATATTCGTGGCTTTCGTCTACTTCGGATCCTTCTTCTTGGACTATTGCTTCCGCTTGTACCACTCTCTTCCCCCATCTTCGCCATCTTCTCGCAACGTTAAAATCGTGATATGGGTCTTGATCAGTTCCATCATGTTGGGGTTTGCGTGCGAGTTTTCGACTTTTTTGAGCTTTCTTGAGTCTTCGTTCTTCTTCGGGCTTGTGATCAGTGGGAACTCGTTTCTGTTCTATGTGTACTTCATTTGGGAGGGTGAGAAGAGGGGTGGTAGTGCTTGCAACAATGATGATTCTTGTGAGTGTAAACCATTGACAGAGGCTAAGGTTGTCGATGAAGTATGATCGTGGTACTAGGTTGAAGCAATGTCTCTGTTTTTGTGGTAAAATTCCAAACTGGTGTTACCAAAAAAAGTGTATACTGTGTACTCAGCATGTTGGTTTTTATATTTAATAAAGAAAATGAGGGTAATATCAATAAAAATACAATATATTTTATTAATATATATATATATATATATATATATATATATATAATTATTTTTTTAAAAATATTAGATTTTGCAAGTTGAATGATAATATCATATATTTTTTTTATATAATAGAAATTTTATTTTTATAAAAATTATATAATAGACTTAAATATAAATATTTATATATTTATAATAATATTTCTTAATATACTTTTTCACATCAGATTTAATATAAATATATTTGTAAAATCATAAAATAAAATAAAGTTTTCATTATCATCACTTCTGCTGACATATAACACAATGGTATTGTAAATTTATAAATAAGACAAATACCAGTTAAGTTATAGAGAGTCTTAAAATTATATATTTATAAATTAAATTTTTATTAAAACTAGAATAAATCAGAATTTCGTAATTTATATTACCATTATCACATCTCTATAATAACTCATGTCATTCATACACAAACTCATATACAAAAATATTAATACTGAATTAGACACTCTATTGTATATCATTCCATATGTTATAATAAATTTCTATTTCAAACTTCAGATATAGTTTGTGTTATTGTTGTAAAAGACGACGAAAAATAATAAAATAAAAATCACTGCCTTAAAAGACTTATCCGTAATAAATACACAAATTCTCCAAAATACAATAGGAACTTTTCAATTAAAAATCGAGGATCTCAGAACTAGCAAACAAGCTCTTTTGAGCAAAAATATCCAAGATATTTGGAGAAGAAAATAAAGAGAGAAAAAGAAAGTAGAAGATGTGAAAAGGAGATAAAGTGCTGTGTGTATTTTCGGAATAAGTGGGAGCTCCAGTTTATAGAGGATGAAAACATGAGCGTGGAGCAGTTTTGAAGAGTGACATGTTAGGAACGAAAAATAGAAAACTGCTTCCGCTGCCCTCGTTGTCCACAACGTTCGTATTGAGTCAAACTGCCTCCAACGTACCTTCAATGTTCAAAAAAAAAAAAATCAGAGCTTGGTATGCAGAATTGGAGAACGACATCTTCTCCTCTAATTTTTCCACGTTCCAGTGTTTCTAGAATAGAGGTAGTTACTGAAGAGATTTGGTTGCGATTGTTTAGGGCTATTAGGGTTCAGCGTTTTCGATTTCCCCTTTAATATGTTCGAAAGTTCACTTTTCCCCTTTTACAATTTGCAATCTTTTCTCTTTTTTCAAGATTTTGCAATATGTTATTATTCTGTTTTCACAACAGTATGTTCTCATCAATTTTAATTCAAATCTTATATACAATCCTCATATTCACATAGTTAATTATATGTCCTATTTGGATAAACTTATTTCAAATATCAAACATAATCATATAAATCTGTTTCGACTTTCATCAAAGTCTCCTAATTTTTTTTATATGATTATAATATACTAGTAATAAAGTATCAAATTTTTAAATAATGCACGTCCTAATCATCTAAATACAAGTATCTATACCAACTTTCCATCTCATACATAAATTTCTATTCAATTTAATTCAAATTCATTTCATTCTTACTTAATAAAACAAATCATTACAATACGAATTAAAAACATTCATACTAATTTATACACATCACAAAAAGTTCAAAAATTATTTCTCATAACTTGAACTTTACTTGTAACAAACCATCTCAGACTGTAATTTAGTCATTTAATTATAGGTTTAATAAGCACAAAAAGAACTTAACTATTTTTATCCTTTACCATCACAAAGCTATTTTTTTTCTCTCCTTCTAATTATTAGTTTTCTATTTTGCGGTTTTAATTTTTAATCTTTTTTACACACAGAAATAATTTTTGTGAGGTGTTTCCTTTTTTTTCCCCCAATCCCTCCCTCTCCCCCCCTCCTTCTCCCGTCTCCCACCCGCACTCTCCTCAATTCACCTTGCGCCCTGC
>Ga0099824_1000791_pt1 | contig 41231 bp, 10 predicted proteins | sample SiratrowhiteBW_FD_76837 | JGI IMG/M metagenome (GOLD analysis project Ga0099824, IMG submission 76837) | Root nodule microbial communities of legume samples collected from California, USA - Siratro white BW | ecosystem: Host-associated > Plants > Roots > Nodule | place: USA: California... | reverse complement strand
CAAACACAAACAAACAAAAACAATCATATTTCTATATATATTTATTCTAATATTTTTAAATAAAAAAAAAAAATATATATATATATATATATATATATATATATATATATATATATTTATATTTATATTTATAAGCATGCTTGCTCAGAAGCAAGAAGAACAGAGCAAAAGCACTCTCACCATCCTAGCAGAACGCATCTCCATCATAAAAGCTTCCTGTGAGTTTCTAACTGGCGGGTCATTTACCTGCAAGACTGCAATGTTAAGTACAAATAACAAGAACAAACTTGACATTATGCTCATAATTTTAGTATGTTAACATATTGAAGACATTCCTGATTGTTTACCCTGGGATCAGAACCCGGCTTAGGTCAGCTTAAAAACTAAATCATCCATAATCCAAGTAACCCCATGTATGCACAGAGGCTGTTAGCACACACCAGCGCATTGATGAGCAGGAAAGAGTGGATGAATAGTGACTATGAAATAAAAGAAACATTGTCTTTGCTAACATCTAGAAGAGAAAATTTAAACAAGAAACTAGTCAATTGGTAGAGACCAACTCACCATCTTCATGAAATCACAAAATCACACAATTTCCTTTTTCAAAGGTTAACCAACTCGGAATAAATTTGTTACTGTCTTCTCGATACATTATGTTTATCTTATAACCAAAATCCATCCCAACCTCCTAATAGCCTCCTACTTGGGCTATGGTAGGCACAAAAAAGAATAAAATCATAACAGAGCCTCGATATAGTTTTGGTCTCCCTTGATCATTCCTTAAGGGCAACTTATCATTATTTCAGCCTCTAAATGGATAAGAATATGTACGGATAGGCGTTTGGGACAGCCAAACTGACATTGAGGGTACTAAATGCAATTTACCCTAAAAGGAAAACATTAATATTTGATTCTGTCAAACGAAACTTGTCTTGCTCATAACTACACGCTAGCAGCAAAGCAACACAACACATCTTCGAGTTGAGAGAGTTTTGCAACAAACTCACTTTCAATATAAGTTTCTCAGCATAAATCACATCACTTCAATATCATTTTCAACCAAAGTCGATTTTGTGAAATTAAATTCATCAACGATTGACTCCTAAATGTTTACTCAAATTTCCATTCACATTACAGTGACCAAACCTATCAAACCGTTTCTCACCATAATTGGTTGTGAAACAAAAATTCAAAAGATTTCTCATCTTAAATTGCACTCTATTAGACAAACAGTTTCACTCATCCTCAATGTCACCCAATGTTATTAAGAACATCTGCAACCTTTGTCAGTGTTTTTACTCTCCACAACAGTAAATTACTGCAATTTTAATGACATTGTGATTTAAAATAAGTAAAGAAGAAAGAACAAATACCCTAGCAACGTTGACGAGGTGGCTAAAGTTATCAACGATATTGGCAATATCGCCTTCGACTCTTTGCAACAGCGTCTTCTGCTTCTGGGCTGCGGCTGCTGCTGCTGCCGCAGTGGGTCCACTTCCGGCACCGGCGCCACCTCCTAACCCCGCTGCTCCACCTTTGTTCATTCTCTTTCAATTAGTATTTACTTCTCAGCGTGGCAAAAATGCCTAAGATTGGGAAGACGGAAAACCCTTCAACTGTGTCTGACGGGTCTTACTCACTACAAGGGTATACAACTAACTAGGGTTAAGAATTTTCAATTGCAATTTTTTTTAGTTTGTCTGTTCAATATTTTAAAATAGATATTATAAGATTTAATAAGTATAATTAAAAATAAAATTGACTGGGTATTAAGATAATGTAGCAAACTGTAAAATATATACAATTGGATAAACATATAAATTATGTAATTTTATAGATGATTGTGAATTTATAGATGATTGTGAATTTATAGAATTAAATAAATTGTTTTATTTATTTTTATATAATTTTATAAAATTTATCATAATTTTGTTTAAATTTTTAATTTTTTAAATTTATTATATAATTTTATATAGCTTATTGTATAATAATTTTAAATTTATATGAATTATGAACGTATATAGTTATGTACTTTATATGATTTATAATTTATAATTAATTTATTTATAATAAATAATAAATTATATAATAAAATAAAATGTAAAAACATGAAAAAATATTTAAGAAAAAAAGAGTTGAATTATATATTTAAAATTTTTGAAATTTTTCACAAACTAATTTATGATAAATAAGAGCAAACAAAGTTTAATCTTCAAATAAGTAAACTTTCCTAAAAATAACATATCAATAACATATAATTTTAAAAAAAATAAAAACCGAGCTATGTTTATATAATAAGATGTTTTATATTATATATTAGTTTGTCCAAAAACTTAAAGTATGTTTAATTGTTACTATTGATTAATCATAAAATATTTTTTAAAAAACGGTCATTCCTAATCAAAGATGTGATATAAACTGTTACAAGTTTGATATCTAAAAAGAAAATAATGTCTTAAAAAATACAAGATAAGAAACACTTATTTTAGAGTCTTAACAAACATGTTAATATTATAAAGGATTCTTAAACATTATAAGAGCTTATTATCATTGTTGTTATAGTGAGTTAACAAACATATTAATGTTATAAAGGATTGTTAAACATTACAAGAGCTTATTATTATTATTGTATAATGAGTTTCTTATTTTTTTTTTTTTTTTAAAGAAGCCTTACCAATTTTTTTGAGTCATTATAAAGTAACTTATTCTTCTTTGTCTTACTCAGTTTTAAGCTTGAATATACATTAAATGCAATATTTATTAAGCAATAGTAAATATACATATGATATCTTCTTTAGATTACCTTTGTGATAGGTGACATTCATCACACCCAAGTCAAGTAGCTTCTTTTCAAAGTTGATCAAAGAGAAGGACCACACAAGGCTAATTGCCTTTGTAGGTCTGTTTTCCCCAATTTGAATGGAACATTTTAAGTGCACTTCTCCACTACAAAAATTATATCTAATTGTGCCTAAAGATTTTTTTTTTTAAATATTAGATCTGATATTGGAAAATCTGCAACTTGATTTCTAGCTGGTTGATAAATTTTACACAGATATAAAATTCAATTATATTATAAAATTAAAAAACACAAAATCAACAGTAATAAATAAAAGAAAATACCAATATGTAGTTAGAAGCGAACATCTCTCCACCCCTTAACCAGACTATTGATCTCATCCTTAGTCACCATAGAACCACAAATTGTGCCACTAGCTCATATGTGACTGAACAATTGGTAACTTTTCACAACCATTTTGCAATTTATAGTGCACCCTTTTTGACAATACATCAAAACCTCTACATAGGAAAAACATGATCCTGGTTGAGATAATAATTCAACCTTGACCTCAGCTTAGCTTTATGTGTGAATGGTTATCATTAACCCTACCTCCTCTGACCTTTTTTCAGTACTCACCTCTCATTCCTAACATGCCTAACACTTGCAATACCTTCATATTAAAAGCACAGCACTGAAAAACTACCTTTGACTTCAAGTTTGTTATGTCTACACACTATTTAAGTCAAGGAACAATTTGATCCAAAATACCAAGGACAGCATATTAGTGCTTTTTTCTCTATTGTTTAACAACCTAAGGAATACAAAGAACAAAAATGTATCTGACACCATCATTCTACATATTGCAGAGATTCATTTAGAATTAGTAAGTAATTCTATCTCATGTGAAACTAGTCATATCACATGACAGTTCTGTTTACTAAAAATATTTCTCTTCACTGTTCAACCACACGAACTATGCAGTTTGCACAAAATGATCAACATCAATTTGATTTAGTCGCACAATCAAGAGCTGACCGGGATGGATTATCATATCTAGATTTTCATCGAAGTCATGGGAGAACAGTGCACTGATACCATGTAATCAGTGCTGCCAAAGTATGACCAAACATTAAGAATAGGAAAATCTTGTTTAGGCTTTTTCTGTAGTTAAGAATAGTTTCTCTTTGGTCAATCTAAATACAATAGTTACTTACAGTCCAATGAACTTGTAATTTATTCCAATTCCACCTCAAAATAAGTAAAACACAACAGTTTCTTTCTTCCCACTCTAACAGCAGTGTATATACTACTATCCTCTTTCGAGCTCAAATTTCCTTCATAACTTGCACTGGCCAAAAACCTAACCTTTCCACTTATAAACAAATCAAAACCCACTTTACAGTTCACTGTGCAAATTACTTGACAACACAGATTTTCCCCACTAAGAAGGCATCTCATACACATCCAACTTCAGTCTGCAAGTAACAAACCCTTTATTGACCTGTCACAACTAGAATTCCACTGCCTAATACAAATCACAAAACTTTCAAGAACTCATGCGACACCTCCCTTGTTAACATAAACTGCTTAGAAGCAGAAGTTTTTGCCATCACTAGAACCCAATAAACCAAAGACAAACCAAAACCCATTTCAGAATTCACCCCCCAGAATCACCTAATACCATAACGGCATCAATTTCATAACCTCATCAATTTCTTTCCCCACTAAAAGTACATTTCCATCCTCACCCACCACACTCCACAAGCATCAAACCCTCTTACAAATTCAATGCAACAAAGATATGTCCATCATCCTTCAAATTTTAGATATTGAGAGCTTGGTCTGTCCCTTCCCCCGAAACCCACTTCAAAAAAAAAAAAATTGCTCCCCCCTCTTCCTCCTCCTTCTCATATTTTTTTATTCTGCTAATAACTGCTTAGAGGCAGTTATGCTTGCCCTACTAATATCTGCTGACTACTAAAAAAATTCAGTCCTACTAAAATGCATAAATCCTGGTTCTCCTCTTATAATATTTACTTACAAGAGCCCTAGCATCATCATTGTCTCTAAGATACAGAAAGCAAAAAAAAATATATAAATCCAAAAGAAAGGAATCCACTAAAGCGTTGATCATAAAATAAAATGTCCACTAATTTCATTTTTATATTTCCACATAGCAAGTTCCCTATAGACTGTAGAATTTCACTTCTCATTCTTTGAACTTCCAACATCATTGCAATGTTCTACAAATCACGTGAACCTTTTTAGGTTATCTGTTACTTGGCTGCCAACAACAAAAAGAACAACCAATCAAATGGTTGTAATCCCTTACAGAAAAGCAACCTCCAAGGGCAAAGGCACCATATAACTTATAAGACTGTATAAATGAGTATTAGGGCCCCAGCTGATATAAATTTTACTTTGGCAACCACTACAAGTTCTATTTAATCACTTGTATAATTGACTGTGTAGGATGACAGTAGAAAAACCAGGATTTCTCAATAATTCAAATTTTACATACCGCTCAAATTAACAATCAATATTTCATCAGGAAGACATCTACATGTTGTAGCCGGGGAAAATCTATAGACTGGCATCACATACATCAAAATTATTGCTCAAAGAAATTGAAGCATGTGTCTCTTCAAATGGTAAGTAGCACATTGCAAGAAATTCTGAAGCCCCATACAATAAGAGATTTGTACATTTTAGATGGGACTCAGGCCTAGTAGGTCCAATGCACCGATTTAGCTGTTCATTGTTAGAATCATAAGCAGATATGCATAAGATCCTGTTGTTGTAATCATACAAGGATGACCGGTGGCCAACACTCACGTATGTCATGTTGGCTGCTGCAATCTTTTGATACAAATGAACCTGTAAGCAAAAGCACAAGAAAATGAACTTTAGCACCACGACATGCTCTTTTGGAGGGATGTATAATAATGACAAGGTTAAAAAATAATGACAATGATAATAATATTTTGAAGGGATGCATAATAATGATAATGTTCAAAACATATACTCTTATGGAGCCCTTTATAATATCACTCTAGTATGTTTAGTTTTTATCGAGCTTTTCCATAAAACCTTTTTCAGTCAAAAGCTCTTTCTTCGCATCATTTTTTATTCTATGTTTTTCTTAATCCTAATCCAAATATGTATATAGCCAGCAACTGTGGATCTTGACTAATAATTTTGGAGGAGTTCAAATAATATACTTGAAATTTATATATATTATCATTGTCAATAATAGAACTATAACTGTAAAAATGAGTACTAAATTAATAGAACTATAACTGTAAAAGAAAATCACACATAGTTTGCCCTTCATTACTTCAAATTATTGAATTCATCAATAATTGAATCGGACCAAAAATTTTAGGTTACCAAAGGAAAATCTATGATAAATAAGTTACACTTAAAATTTGTTTATTATGAAAACATATGACAGTTAATATTTCATTTTATGTTCCTAAAAGAATTTCCATACAAAGTATAAGAATACTTAGTTAGAGCATAAGAACTTGAAAAAGAAGACAAGGTATAGCTATTCAAATTCTTATACTCCAAACATTCTCTGGATACGCAAAAAGGAATTCCTTTTGCAGACGAAACAGTAAAAGCTCGTGTATAAGCATAATATACTATGAAACTAATATTTCATCGACAATTGGGGCAATAGAGAGTTACCCTTTTCTTTTTCAGAGGAAGACATGAGTAAACACAATGAATTTTTGTTTTCCTTCATTTTTTTCTTTAGAAATGGAAGAGAACAAATGAGAACTAAGTAGAAGCAATAAAGGTTAGTTGCAGTGATTTTATTCGGAGAGTAAGTATTCTTCTTATGTATTAACTCAAAAGTGTCTCTATTAGGATCTAGTAATTACACAGGGACATCCATATTCACGCATGAGTGAGAATGTTGACTATGGTGCACAGATGTCTGGAAATTTTTTTTCCTGTTTTTTCTTCTTTTACTTGATGGGGAGATATTTTTTTATTTAGGCATATGTTTTGATATATATTATTATATGGACTTAGGAATTCAACAGTACCTCATTGGCCTCATCAAGTGCACTTGTAGCCTCATCCAGTAAAGCTAATTGAGGCTTTGAAAGCAAAAGACGAGCAAATGCAAGGCTTTGCTGTTCTCAGAAAGAAAGGACACTAGACCATTCACGTGTGGAATCTAAACTGAAACGAGCCAATAAATGTCCAAGGCGTACATCCTCTAATACCTTTACCAGTTTATCTGTTGTTGGCTTCATAGGCTTATCAATTGTATTATCCGAGTTTGGCAAGTTTGTCAAGAAAGGAAGCACATCTGCATAACAATTTTCAACACTCAATCAGCAAAGCTTACACAATTTCAGCCAAACTACTAAACAATAACAGGGATATAAATTAGGAAGGATTTTTCTATTTAATCACATTAAATAAAAGTATCTTTTTCCAGCATCATCTGATCAAATCAGCTCATTCATAACAATGTGGTACAATAATACCCTTAATAAGATGAATTATAACAATTTAGCAATTAGTACCTGTAGCACCTTACAAATCAATGCAAAAAATTGATCACTTTGATATTATTTGTTCACCTGATTATAAAGTCAGGACTCTACATGAAAGGGAAACAGATACATAAGAACACTGTACATAGATCTGGATTGATGATCCTTAAAAAAAAGGGATTGATTTTTTAGATAACAACCAAGATCAAACTGTCTGACCAACAGCTAACATGCAACTAAAAGGGACTACGTTTGCAAGATTCTAGACAGCTCCAGATCCCTTTCACCGAGGGCAATGAAAGTTCAGTTTTCAAGAATTGTTTCTTTAATAGGACGAAGGTTCATACAATTTCAAACCATGCATCTTCAGAAAAACAATAAAAACAATTGGGAAGCCCGGATTGCATAGAAATGCAATGACAAAGGATACCAGAAATGGCGATGCATTCTTCAATCTGACATTGCATAAAGCGCCGCTCTCATTCTCATGTCTCCGGGTTCACCAGATTCCATTTGTTGAGAGAATGGACGCCAGTTGTAAATTGCAATCCGAAGTTGATACAGGTATTTTCGTCCAAATAATTAATACAACAACCTCACATCAAGCTGGAAAGATTGAAGCACTTGGAATCAGCTTCAAAGTGTCCACGCAAGTTCAAAGACCAGCAACGTGGAAAACAAAGAAGACGATCTATTGTAAGATCTGCCAATTAGCACTACTGTTCAAAAGTGCCAACCATTACTACGCCAATAATTTCTTGCGTTTTCAAGGGAACGGGCATGTTTGATCTTCAGAAACAGCTTGTAAGCCATCTCTGTTTTCTCTGTAGCAACCAGCCTGTTGCTCAGTTTACTGTATACTAGCCTGCTTGGGCAGAACCCCTTGCGCAAAGCCTCCTCCATAACAAGAACAGCATTTTCCAGTTGTCCAACATTGCAAAGACCACTGATGATGTACTCATAAACTTCCAAATCTGAACTATACCCACATTCCTGCATCTCCTCCCATATGCTCAACAATGTTCCACATTTTCCAACCTCAGAAAGCCGCTTAAGCAGTATCTTATAAGCTTCCATTGATATCACACACCCTAATTTTCTTGCCTTCTTGTATATCATCAAAGCAGCATACGGTGGACCATAGCCACACAATCGTTTGATAAAGGCTGTTATGGTCCCAGTAGATGGCACAACACCTCGCCTCAACATCTCATCGAACATCTGAAGTGCATCAGCCACTTTCCGCACTCTGAGTAACCCAGTAATTATTCTTTCAAACGTGCCAAGATCAGGTTCACAGTTATCACTCAACATCCCCTTATAATACTTCATACACTCCTCAAAATCCCCAACAGACACAAAATTGAAAATCATTGCATTATAAGCAGTAGTATCTGGCTGGCAATTCTTCTGCCTCATGCCACAGAAAACTTCAACAGCCTCATCCATTCTACCTACCCTCCCCAAGCTCTCCATAAGGAATCCAAACGTCCTACAATCAGGTCCAACCCCATCAGCCTCCATTTCCCTCATGATCCTCTCAACCTCACCCACCTTACCAATCTTAGACCACCCCCCAGCAACCACATTGTATGTACCAACATCAAAACACACCTTCCCCTTCATCGAATTCAACACGGAATTAGCAGCACCAACATGAGAACGATGACACAGACACGACAAAAGCACGTTCAAAGCCTCGGTGTCACGCCGAACACCGAGCTCATCCAAGTTCCCAAAGATCTGAATTGCCCTAGACACATGACCAGCCCTAACAAAACTATCAATAACAATAGACAACATCAACAAATCACCATCAATGTCACGTTTCCTCATGTCCCACAACACACCCATCATAAAAGCAAAAAACTTTCTTCTTCCTAGTGCCTTAAGAATCACATGGTAACTACCAATGTCACTGGGTACCCCTGGTTGTTTAACTGCCCAGTTGAAAAACGTGACCATGGATTCACCACTGAGGTTCCCATTGTTGAGTACTTTACCGAGAACGTTAACGTCGACGTCAGCACCAACGTTCGACAAAGCGGTTTCGATTGCGGCTTTGCCCTGTAGCTTCTGGAGGAAGACTCCGCGCAGTTTGTCTTCCGGAGGCAAAAACGCGTCCACGGGTTTCGCGTCAGGGTGCGGCGGTTGGAGGGGTTCTGAAACGGGGTTTTGGGAGTTGGAAGTGGGAATGGGGAAAAGGTGGGAGATTTGGTCGAGGATGAGGCGTTCGTCGATATGGGGATGGTGGTGGTGCGGAGAACAGGGCGGCGCGTGGAGAGATGAGAGTGGGGAACGGCGCGTGGAGGTAAGATGGTAGTGGTGCGGTTTGGTGAAGCTCGTGAGGAAGCGGAAAGATCGAAACGACATTGGGGCGGGTGAGGATCACGGCGGTTGATCGGACATCAATGTTGCACAGAACTTGGAATTTTCGACCACCAGCAAAAATGGTTATTAGAAAGGTAAAATATTTTGTCTTTTGTTTCTTCTTACTTAAAAAATAATAATTATTTAATGATATGTAAACATGTCAATTTTTTACCATTTTTAATTTGTAATTTTAATGGTACCGTTTTAACTCTTATTTAATTAAAATACTTTTATTAATTAATAAGATATATAGCTAATAAGTATTTGAAAAGAATGAGAAGAAGATTACTTTGTTGGCGTAAGAGAAAGTTTAATAACATTATTCGTATCAATAATATTTTTTATTTCATTATCAAAATTAACAATACTCATTTCTAAATCAAAATCAAATTAATTCTAAATCAATTCCTTCTTAAGTATCTAATCTAGAGTATTATCTGAAATAAATATTTATTCTTTAAAATCACTAATTCTTTTTCATTTTAGTGAATTAAGTTTTTTTTGGCTTTTAAAGGAATTGCTTTGAAAATCAAAAGGTTAGACATATAAATAGTAAAAGATATATAATTGGAGAGGATTGAATTATATATTTAAACATTTTGAAAAACATATTTTAAACATACATAGTTTGTTGATAGTTTTATATTTTTCAAAAACTATTTTGAAAACTTAATTCGTAAAACTCCACTTCTTTTGTTAACTTAAGACAATAAAATGTAATAAACAAGAGATAAAGAAAAATAAAGAATTAAACTTATAATATAAATATTATTTACATTTCAATCATTTCTAGCTAAAAATAACATAAATATTATATAAAATTCAACCATTTCTGATTAATAATCTAGGTGTTTTTTGAACCATAACTATTTTTGGTTAAATAACTCAAATTATTACTTGGAATGTAATCACTTTTGGCTAAAACTGATATTTTTTTTTTGGACAACAATCATCTTAGCTAGACAAATATTTTTTTTTTTTTTTTGTAAAATGGTGTGATCTAAATGGTTATAGGGTTTGCTCACTAATGAGAGGATTAACATTTTCTCTATACAAAAGATAAACACTCTTTTAGATTGTTAATGAAAGTTTTTATGAACACACAAGGATTTGAGCTAACAACATTTGAACACTTTAGAATTGATTCTCTTCTCTTCTTCTTGAAAGGGTAGCTTTATACAGAGCATAAAAGAAATAATTAATAATTGTTGCAAATATTTTTCTCAAGAGCTTCAAACTCAAGTGACCATCTTAGTATATTAGATCAGTTGGAATATAAAGGTATAATAAATGTGTTTCATGTAGTATTAAATTTTAACTTCAAACAATATCTCAATAGTTAGCAATACTTATCCATCTTAGGTCAAATAGATTTTTACTCAAACTGGAGTAAAAGTAAAAATCTAAGTTAAGATAGTTGTTGGTGCAATGTATCTTTAACTTATCCCAAAAGATATTAATATTGACATGTGCTTAAGTGAATCCTCTTGATAAAAGACAAAAATATTCTTTACATCACAAAATAAGCTTGAAGAATATTTTAATTAAATATAAAATAAAGCTTAAGAGTGTCTTATCATTTAATGAACTTTACTTATTACTACAAAATGTTATATTATTTGTCACATGAAGTACTGTCTTACATTATCTATATTTTGTAAATTACACTGTTTTACAAATAAAACATGTTTATATTTTATATTTTATTACGAAAAACACTTAATCAAAATTATTTATCACTTAAGAAGTAATAACTTGTTCTTAATATGCTTAATTCACAAACAAAATATATCATTTTGTAGATTATCAAAGATTTGTCAATCTAGCTAAATATCTTAATATAACCATCAAAACGGTAGATACATACTACAACAAAAATAGGAAACCAAACATTTAATGAACATATAAAGAGTAAGAAAACTTACTCAAATTTTTTTTTAATAATATCATGTTATTCTATATTTTGCCACCTTCTAATCCATATCCTTTAATAGAATAAATTTTTTTATAAATAACTTTAGAAAACTAGAGAAAAGAAAAAAAGAAAGGTTAAGAAATGACTTTAGAGAACTAGAGAAAAACATGAGATTTTAAAGTTTAAAAAAACAATTTAAATAAATGAAAAATAATTTTATATTATACTTAAATATTTTAACTTTTAAACAAGAAATTATTCATTCTCTATTTAATTTAAACCTTCTCCTTTATACTCATAAACTAGTCCTTACATTATGCATGACATGCTAAAAAAGAAGTAAAAATAATAATTGAACATGCGGACATAAATAGAATAATTAAATAACATTAATCCAAACTTTATAAAATGACGCCACCACCTGGTTGACTTTTTTTAATAAAATAGAATACATCATTATATTATTTTCTAAAGTTAAGAATTCAATAGAATTATAAATTTAATAATTAAAATTTATATAATTATCATCTATATATTCCAATCAATCTTTATAACTCTTCATTTTAAAGTGCCACATAATAGGAGTCGTTTTCCAAACTAAAAATTCTTTAATTACTCTCGATAGTTTAATAGTATAAATGAATAGTAGTTATTCGCTATTTTTTTTCAAAATATTATAAAATAAAAAGTGTTTTTGAGGGTCAAAACTAGAGTAAGTGGGTAATAATAATTAAGGTACTGAGATTGAAGATTTAAGTAAGTTTGAATAGTTGAGTTTCTGTTCTCAATTACTTACATTTGATTGTATATGTATGAAAGAGATATAGAAATGTTAAAAGTCTTAATTAAAATGTATAGATTTGTTTTAGTTTATTAAAAAGTGTTTTAGTCAATTAAAATGTTTTCAAACTCGTTGACTTTACAAGCTAAAACATTTTAATTGATTAAATCTTTGTTTTACATGATCAAAATTACTTAACATTTGAAAGAACGAAGTTGACTCTATTTTAGCCTTTTAAAAAGTATTTAATCGACTAAACTAAAAGCGCACTTTTAAGTAATTTTAGTCATCTAAAAGTTTATTTTAGCTAACTAAAAAGCCGTGTAACTTCCCAAAGGTTTGTTTTAGAAGTTAATTTAAATGGTTAAAACTATTTAACCTGAAAGTTATATTTCTTACTCCTTTTTAAATAAGAATTAAATGAAAGTGTAATATATGAAAATTTTTAAAACATCGCGAGTGGGAGCTTTTGCATTCTAAAAAACATATTTTTTGAGTTTTTGTGCCAGTTTCATGTCATCAAAATCATAATTTGATATTTTTATCTTGAAGATCACTATTATTTCTCTTTTAATATTTTGAGTTTAAACTTTTCACGTGATTTTTTTTTTTATGTATTGTTTCATGTTGTTTGTTCTTGATAAGGATGATCTACTATATATCTAAACACTTTACTATGTATTTAAAACAAGTATTAGATTCTATCTAAATCAAACATAAGCCAAGACAAAGAAAATTAAGATTTAATAAGTTTAAAGTTAATCTTAAGAAAATGAAAGATGTAAAAAACAAAAACAATTGAGGTCTTAAAAGACTTAAAGATGAAAAAAAAAAATTACTAGTTTAATAAAAGTTTCTTTTAATTAAAGTCAACTATAATTTACTATTATCACCAAATTTTTATAGATAAGTGTTATTTAGCATGTTAATATTGCTTTATTTACATTGATGGATTCTACATACAATTTTTTTGTTAATATTGAACAAAATTATTTTTAGTTGATGTAAAATATGATTTTTTTCTCTATTTTCACAAGTTATTTTTTAGTCATGTCTTCCACATTTTTATTTATACAAATGAGAATATTTTTTGATCATATTTTTTTATTGAATTATATAGTGACTATTTTTGAAATATTGTATTTAAATAATAAAATGTAAAACTTTTTATTCAAATAAAATATATAAAAAAGTAAATAATTTGAAATCCAAGCTCAATTTTAATGCATTTATATTTTTTTAAAAATAAAATTTGCGAGTAAAACTTTAAAAGCAGAAAAAGAGAATAAAATAAGAAAACAACATTAAACTGCATCAGGTTATTTCCTCTTAGGATCAAAGAAGAGTGTGTATGTCTACAAAAGGTAACCCTAATCACCATGTCATCACCCATGCTTATGAGTTGGAAAAAGCAAGTATATCTTACTTCTAAATTGTTTTCCTTTGCAAAATTGTACTATACGACCAAGAGAGTCATCGACCTTAGTAAAGTCACTGACCAATATTAGATGTTCAAAACAACAACATACAACTAACATGTCCTTAGGTTAATACAAATTCTGATGGGCTAATTCCTCATCATTACTTATCTCGAATTCTACACCACATCTATGACAAACAACAATATTTTCGTGTGTTTTACGTCTTCTCTTTTACAAAATGCAGAAAAAATTATTACCTGTTAGATCAATCACCACTATAAATAACAGAGGGGAATCACGTGAATAAAGGTACGTTTATCTTATCCTTCAACCCCTAATCTCTATTATTTGATAAGCGTTAATTAGTAGTTTGATTCTAGGCATATTTGAATTGATTGTGTTATTAATTAGGTAGATTTTGTTATTAATTTGATTAAAATTTGGATTTTATTATCTTTTATTGTTGATTTTGTTATTTAATGCATTTTATTGTGTAAAGAGTGAATTTTGTTGAGAATTAGGTTAAATCTGAAGAGAGAACAAAGGCGCTAAAATAGAGTAAAGAAGCAAGAGAGAACACATAAGTGACTTTTCGCTTAAGCAACAAAGACAGCCTGAGCTAAAACTTACTTAAAATACTTTTAGAAGAAAACCCTAATTGAAGGCGTCAAGGCTGTTGGAGCACGAATCACGAGATAACGACTGCAAATTGACCTAATGCAAGGAGCGAAAGTTATAAAAGGCTAGAGCTAGGTCAAAAGGACGATTTATCACCTATCACTCATTAGAGACTCTTGGGAGCATCGTGGCGGCCAAAGATCTTTTCTTTTTCTTTAGTTTGTATTCCATGGCTACTATGAGTAGCTAACTTTCTTACTCTTGGGATTGAATGTAATTTCTCAACTTCAAATACACTCTTATATATTGGTTTGATATCATTTAATTCAATTTACCTTTGTTTTGACGTTTCATTTATATTTTGACCTATCTTATTCTTGTGACTGGAAAGCACTTTTTGAATTTGGAACTAAACGTAAACACATTGCATGTATAAGTTTAGGGATGAATTATAGTGTAATGACTGCTTATAACAACTGATCTTAATGCTGATTAAATTATTCTAGTAACTAGGAATATAAGCTATGTATTTTAATTTATGAATTTCAATGCTAGAGGAATCAGGTTGTAAAGGATTTTATTTGCGCAGATTGGTAATTGGAAAAGATGATATTAAATTAGGTTAAGAGTGTATGCGAAAGAGAGTATTATAATTCAATCCCAAGGCCTTTATTACTATTGATTTATCACAAGTTATTATTAATTGCTTTGTTAATACGTCATAAATTACTCAAACTCAAATCATTATTAAGTATTTCCATTCATAAGACAATTGATATTGATTCAATTTACAAGCATAAATTCCGTTCCTTGTGGATACGATACTTGACTTATTGTCTATATTACTTGACGATTCAGTACACTCGCTGAAAAATCGGTAACATTATTTGAGAACTGACTTTAACATCGGAGTGCCTTTTATAGGTACCTCCCCTTGTTTCATATCAACTGTTGGAGACCGAGAATCGAGAAGGAAACTTTGAGAACTAGCACCAAGGAGGAATTGTTATAGGCTTTAGAAAACATGTTTATCACATCTAAGAATCAATTCTCAATTAGATACTTGTTGGAATCCTCGAGTGGACATACAAGGGAGATTTAGTATCTAACCTGGGAGATGTGGATCCAATGAGTATCAAGTCATGAACCACCTCATATATAAGAGACTTGATGTCATCTCCAACCCAAAAACTTAAGACAATAGGTTTGTGGGTCTTTCTCCTTATATATTATTTATCTCACTCATCTTCACTCAATGTGAGACTCCTTATTGCACACTTGAATTCCTCACAATCTCCCTTTCAAGTGTTAGTTTTCACACAATGCAAACTACCCCTCCACTTCAAAAGTGTTCTACCCATGAGTCTCTCTTATTCGTATAACACCTCACAAACGACGCCAATTGTTAGGTTCCTCGAGTAGACATACTGGTGATAGTCGGTACCTAACCTAAGAGATGTAGATTTGATGAGTCTCGAGCCATGAGCCAACCCATATATAAGAGACCTTGACATAAACTCTAACCCAAAACCTTTAAGCAATGTATTTATGGGTCTTTCTCCTTATACACTACTCATCTTAGCCATCTGCACTCTATACTTGACTCAACACTGGAATTCTTCACTATCTTCCCCTCAAGTGGTCTCCATACATTGCAAACTCCCCTTCCACCTTGAAAGTGTTTTACCCACTAGTCCTCTATTTATATAACACTCTCTATAAACGATGGTAATTGTTGGGTTCCTCGAGTAGACATACCGAGACGAGTGAGTACCTAACTTGGGAGAGGAGAACTCGATGAATCCAGAGCCATAAGCCAATCCATATATAAGAGATATTGACACCACCTTCAATCCAAAACCCTAAAGAAAGACTTATAAACCCATTGTCTTAAGGTTTTGTGCTGGAGGTGATGTCATGTCTCTTATGTATGGGTTGACTCATGGCTTAAGACTCGCTGGATCCACATCTCTTAGGTTATCGACTCTTCCTAGTATGTCCACTTGAGGAACCAAACAATACTCTTCTTCCTCAACGTGGAATGGTATTAAACCTTGGCTACACTTGGTTAAGGACAATTCAAAATTGATGCCTGTAAATTGATCTAATATTAATTTTTGGAATGATGTTTGGTGTTCTGATGCATTTATTTCTCAATTGTTGTAGATTCCTAATGAGATTATAGAACAACTAAAAGCCAAAGTGATAAATGCTTGGAGGGATCAATAAGAGATTCCTTAGGTTGTCCTAAATAAATTTCCTAATCTTTTAAATTTTTTGAATGATTTGGCTTTGGAAGATTACGAGGATGAATTAGTTTGAATTGGGTTGGAAGATGGTATCATTTCTCATAAAATGACTAAAGAGTTTACCCATGTTAAACAATGATCTCATGATTAGTCAAATAACATATGAAGTCTTTACATTCCTCCCGAAGAAGTTTAGTGCTTTGGAAAGCCTTGCATAGCAGATTACTGGTTTATTTGTTGTAGCAAAGAGAAATTGAGCTAGATTGATTTTCTAATTATGTTCTTCCATATTGGAAAGTACATCTCATTTGTTTTTACACTGTGAAACCGCTACCAGATTTTGGAATTGGATGAACAAATTTTTCAAGTGTGAAGTCCATCATAATTCTTTCATGGCTTTGCTATAGATTTGAGAGGATAAGTGCAAGTATTAAATTATTAACCTTAAAAATTTTCTTTAATTAATATCATTTGAATTATATAGAAGATGAGGAATAATCATAAGTTTGGTAATTATATCATTTTTAAATTGGATTTGGCTATAGTAATTGGGAGGTGTGATCATGTTAAAAAAATTCTAAAGGTGTGATGCATGACTTCATTGAAGAATTCATGCTTTTAAAATACTTTGTTGTCTTTGGTCATGTTCAAAAGACTCCTAAAGTTTTGACTATTCTTAGGAAGACACCTTTTGTTAGATGTATGAAATGAAATGTTGATGGACCTACATGTGGATATCTGGATTTGGTTATTGCAATGGGATATTTAGTGTTGGGGGATTTATGGGATTTCATCTTTCATCTATGTAGCCTTAGCTTTTAATGTTGAAATTATGGATTTCATTCTAGTCATTGAGCTTGTAGTTGTTAGAGGTTTTCTTTACAAATCTGGTGCACTTTTGCACTATTATTATGAAAATGGATAAATTTCATAAATTACATAAATAGATAAGTCTTGTTTAAGGAAACGACTCTGTTGTGAAAAAATATACTTCGAAGCACAATTTCATCATTAGAATTTTTGTTGTTTTTATTGAAGTCGTGCTTAGAAATACAACTTTTGATTTTTTTTTTTTTTTTTTTTGCATTGAACTGAAATTATACTCCCAAACACAACTTCTATTTAAAAATATTATTTTTCTAAAATTATGTTTACAAGCATGTTTTCTATTTTTTAAAAATCTTTTCTCGTCGTAGTTTTCAACTCCTTTTATCAAATTTTGGAATTACAAGTCAATTCTATTATACATATTATATTATATTATACATAGTTCATGAATCTTGCAAGCCAAATTCCATATAAAAATAATGAATAGTCACCATTATCTCCAATACACATTGTTTTACTAACGTAACACTGTAGCCCCTTTCATTCCAATAATACCTGTTAGTGTTGCACCACTCTTTTAATATATATTGGGACTAATTTTATGCAAATACTGTTCATTTCAAGAATAATTTTAGCAATAAAAATAGTAACTATAATTAATAATTAAGGACAATAAAAATCAGCAAAACAAATGAAAATTAATCTTACATAACACTATTAAAAATTAAATAAATCCTCCAAAAAGATATATCACGAATGCTCTACCAACTCCATCAAAATTAATCCTACATAACACTATTAAAAATTAAATAAATCCTCCAAAAAGATATATCACGAATGCTCTACCGACTCCTTTGAGAAAAAAATGTTTTATATGTAAAATTGGTTACTTTTTCATTTTTTTTCTATTTGTTTTTTCAAATAAATAATTTCATTTTATTATTTTTCTTTTTTTATCTACTTAAACCTAGTTAGATTATGGATAACAAACTTTTTAACAGGAGTTCTAAAGAAGAAGAAAAATATCTTAAAAAGTTAAAGTTACATGGAAATACAAGCGCATTTTTTTGTGATAATAAAAATAATATAAAAAGTAGATATTTTAACAATATTAAAATAAAAATGATTATTAAAATTTATATTAAAGTTTAAAAACTAATATAGAAAATGTAACTGTAAAAATAAATATTTTTTTATTAATTTTTATAATGATATAATTACAAAACACTCTGATATAATAATCATTTTTTAAGTATATTTTTAAAATAACAAAATCAATAAAATAAGTTGTGTTTGTAAAGGTAAAACTGAATAGGAACATCTACACCAAAGAATAGTTATTTTTTTATATATATAATAAAATTAATAAAATTGTTTGTGTTCATAACAGTAAAATAAGTAAATTAATTTTAAAATATAACAAAAGAAGTTATTTATTATCCTCTCTTATTTTGAAACCCTTTGGTACTTACATAATTTAGTTTAGTTACCTCCCAATTGCAAATTTGCAATTAGCAGCTATCATCGTCTTTGTAAACACAGAACAAAATAACACGCAAATCAAGTCACAACAATAAATCCAAATATTTCCCATAGTTTTGGATTCCACAATCATACAAACTTTCCAAAGAAAAGCAAAAATGGATGCTAAAGAGGAGTCTCCGGCGCCGGCAACATCACCGGCCGTGATACACCCGGCGGTGGCACCACTCTCCTTCCTTCTGGGCACTTGGAGGGGCCAAGGAGAAGGAGGCTTCCCCACTATACATTCCTTCTCCTATGGCGAAGAGCTCCACTTCTCCCATTCCCCCAACAAGGTTTTCCTGTCTCTTTCTCCATAAACACTATCTGGGTCTCTTGAAGTTCAATTTTTTCTTACTGGGTTTTTCTTTTTTAAGAATTTCATTTTGATACACCATTAGTTTACATGGTCAATCAATTCAAAATTTTTCCACATTTCAAAGTGAATCAACTAGTACGAGGTTGTTTCAGTTTATCCAGTAGTCTTGGTTCAGATCCTGAATATGCTAAGGAAGAATTTCGCCCTTTATATCTTACTGGTAAGATTGTTTATTGTAAAATACAATTGTGACTCAAGCAAAGAACTTTTAAAGATTATCCGAAACATGATGTTTAAAGTGATTATTACGGAAAAGTAATTAACTTTAGTTATGTGGCAATGAAGTATTGAATTACATTATTTGTGTTTTCCAATTGTATTCTTTTTTTGATCATTTGAAATGACGTATGTGAGGACTTCAGTTTAACTCATCTTGTCTCTTTTCTTTTTGTGTGTTGTTGTGCACTGATTTTGTTTATTTGGTTTGGTTGTGTTTGAAATGGGTGTAGCCTGTGATAGGGTACACTCAGAAGACATGGAAACTCAGCTCTGGAGAGCCTATGCACGGTGAGAGTGGATACTGGCGTCCTAAACCTGATGGCACCATTGAAGTTGTGATAGCTCAAAGCAATGGTCTTGTGGAAGTTCAGGTACTATTTTTCAATTTGATTTGGTTTTTGTCACGGATACACTGTTTGACCAATCGGCTTCATACTTGTCTCTGGATACTCTGTATGCTATAGGAATGGTGGGTTTAGAAGCTCCATGGACTCTTAATTTGCATAACTCCTCAGTTTAAATTGTGAGACAACTCAATTTGAATAAAAGAGTTAGTGACTTGATAAATAATACCCTTTGGATCAACCTAAGTCCTTGAATTTATTTCTTACTTGTCAAACTATAACAAGCACATGTTTATTATTTGTATTTTGCTCCAAATAAACTCTATGGCAAAACACTCCACTTCATCTGCTACATTTCGAGTCCCAATTTTCCAAACATTGCATTCCATCCATTCTAGCCAGTTGCTTGCAAGAGTCATGTTGCAATTGCATAAATTTCTTTCTATATGCATTGATGCATAAGTTATGCAAAGCGTTATGTATATACTGTTTATGTTGTCATGTTGAGATATGAGGTTAGTTATTTTCCAGCTTCTCGTTTTTTATTCCCTTCGCTGCCTTTCTCTGCTATTAACGTGTCATTTGACATTGTGCTTCCAGAAAGGGACATACAGCTTTGAAGAGAATATGATACAACTTCAGAGTGAAATGGTGGGAAATGCTTCTAAGGTAATCTAAATTAGTATTTCCCAAATGCAATAATACTAATGTTGATGATGTCTCATGCTTATGATTTCATTGTTCACATACATTACATTCTAACAATGATTGAATTGCTTCTTTTATGTTACATTTAAGAAACAACCATCTTAGTAAGGCGTCTTCTGATATTATGAATGCATAAAAAAAAATAGTATTGGGAATATTTCTGAAGAAATTTTTTTATCACCATCTATGAGGATTATGGTTTTTATGTGATGAACAAGGATTGACTTATAATGTGGAATCACTAGAAATTTAAGAGGATGAATGAAATTTAGATTTATGTTGTAGAATTTGTGTTGGAGACAAAAGAAACCTATTAAGAGGATGGATAATGGTAAATAAAAATACCTAATATATATATATTGAAAAAAACTTGTGAATGGGTATCAAATGAAGCATTGTGAAAGCCTTTGGAAAAGTAGTACATGACTTATATTTCGGTCATGCAGCATTATAAAACATCTGTGATTGGATAATTATTAGTGAGAAACTTGGAGGTGAGACTAAAGTCTTTTCTATAAGAATAGGATTACATCATGGCTCAATTACCAAGGTCAACATAAGACTATCCTTAATTGTATGCTTCTTGTGGATGATATAGTTTGGATTGAGGAATCAGAGGAAGATGCTTTTGGTAGATGAAGTCATTCAATGAGCTTTTCAGTTTACATATATTTTAAATAAATTGATGAATTACTGACTAATAGTAATCCAAATTGAAGTAATACCTCATTTTGTTTTTTTCCTTTTGGCAAAAGGTTTTTATGTGATATTATCATGCAGATTCTTATCATTGCTTTTTATTCTCTCCTTAGATGGTATGTTTTGTTTACTATAGGAAATTTTTTGTCCTACTTCACTCTATACCCGAATGGTAAAAGAAATTATATAACTAAATTATATTAAGGAAACACCTTGCTATCAACCATACTACTTTGATTAAAGAAGAAAGTTGTGGGACGAGATGGAGTGTCTCATTTCTTAGTCTTGTGTGGTATTCCTACATGGTATGTGAAAGCTGGAAGTGTAATGTCTCTCTAGGTAATAATATTGAATTTACAAGAACCACATGTTTGATTTTGTAGTTATCTTATCTCTAATCTAATTTAAGGGATAAGTAACTAAATTGGGTTTTCAATTTAAAATAGAAATTCAAGGAGAAAATTTGGAATCAAAGCAAGAATGCAATTTAATTTGGATAAAGTTTCAACCAAGACTTCTTATTGACAAACTTCTTTATCTTCATAATCTTTTTACTCTCTTTGAAGATGATTTAACCTAAGAATAACTCCTATTCTTGTAAGGTTTTTTTTACTAAATTGGTGTAATTGTGCACTGTAATTACATAAATGTTTAAAATTTACAAACATGGGTAAGTCATGCTTGCAAGCATGATTTTTAAATGAAGTAGTGCTTCCAAGCACAAATTTTGGGTCAAATGTTTTTTTTTTTTTTGGTTAAAATCATGCTTTATGGCATGAATTTGGTTTTATTATTGTTTTTTTTTTTAAAGAATGGTGTTTGCAGGCTGGAATAGGATTTGTTTTTGAAAAAAAAAAACTATAACAAAACAAAAATTTATCTTTAAAAATTACTTTGATATAATTATTTATAATAGTATGCTTTAATGTTTTTTTATTTTCTTTTACTTTTGTTAGGTTATGTACTTTTTATTTATTTGATAAGGGCACTTATACTTTTAGATAATTTGGTTGATTAATTAAATTTAATCATATTAATTGAATGGAATTTGAGAAAATAAAAAAAAGTAGCAGTAAATTAAACTCTTGATCAAGTAAACCACATTCAAATGAAAATAAAATTCTAACAATAACATTGTTAAGGAAAGGTAAAAAAAATTGTAAGTTGGTCCCACAAGTTAGTCTTCTTGTTTGTCTTCTAGGTCTTTGGTATGACTTATGTTCGATAGATTTGTAAGATGGCGACGCAACTCGTGTACAACTTTGTGGTTTACATTATCATTATCTTCCTATTTGTACTTATCACATTGATTATCAAACCATTGTGAAGGCATAGTGGGTTGATAATAATCCATGGATAGTATTGGATTGTATGTGGAGGGTGATGTCATTGTAAAAGTGACAAAAATATTTGATAGACTAAAAAAAGATTTGGTTGAGATGAAATAATGTCATAGGTGTAAGAAACTTGTTGGTATCAAAATTGGTCAGACATGTTATGATATTGATCCATGTATTTGAATATTGGAGATGATTAAAGAATGACCAACATGTTATTGATGAATGTAGTGAATATTTGAAGAAGATCTAACATGTTAAAGAGGTTGTTATTGAGATTGTTGAAACTACCAGGATGTGTTATACCGTTGGAAAAATAATCATTAATTGAGTATGAATAATAAATATTAAATTTATTAGAAAGTGAACTTATATCATAGTCTAATATTGGTGGTTGGTGATTATTGAGGTGGAATGTAATGGATAATGTATTGAATGTATCATTATATATATTGTGTCATGTCTTGCAAATGGTCATTTCCATGAAACTCATTTTCTTGAATTAGATAGTTATGTCGATCATTTGACGTTGCTATCTACTTTTCATGATATTGCGGGTAATATCTATTTATTCATCCTCTCGTGTCTTCTTGTGAAGTTGATATATGTGTAATGAGTTAGTAAGAATACATTGTCAAAGGTCTAACTGTTGCATAACCCAATCAACTTGATGAAACTCTAATATAGCAAAACATGAGAGAAACAATTATCTAACTTACATCAATATTGATAAGAGTTTGGTGTCATTTTTGCACGAGTAATACAAAACATGTGTTTGGAAGAAAATGTAATTGTGGATCGACTAATAGCTTCCTTTGGCTGTAAGTGGTCAAATGCCGTTATGCAATAGGTTAACTGCATAAGTAAGTGTGTTTGTGTTATGTTGAGCGAGACTACTAATCATAAAAATAACTAGTTTATATACAACAAAATAGTGAAAATGTAATTTAAACTTTAAAGTTTAGTGTGTGGTCATAAAAAAATCTTGGTCAATGGAAAACTAAGGCCTTCAACAATGTTTCAACGGTTAAAGGCTTAATAGTTGGACAAATGCATGTAATATGATCTCAAGCTCATGATTGGAAAAGTAACATGCAACCTCCAATGTTTTCTGATATAAGTCAATTCTATGATTTAGAACACAATAAAGACGTGTCAATACAATTCAGCTCCAACCATAATCTGACACATAAATAAGGTCTAACAATAATAAAAAAATAGTTCTAATATATTTTTTTACTATTGTCAGAATTTAATCACGTGTCAAATTATAGTTAAGATTCAACCGTATTAACATGTCTTCATGCTCTAGATTGGAATTTACTTCAATAAAGGAAACATTAGAGGTTGTATGTTATTTTTGCATTCATGAGTTTGAGATCACATTACATGCGTTTCTCTAGCCATTGAGCCTTTAACTACTGAAAACATTCTTGTAGGCCTTAGTTTTCTACTAGCCAAAATGTTATTTTTTTTTGTGACTGAAATACTAAACTTTAAACTTTATATTATATTTTCACTATTTTGTTTTATATTCACTAATTATTGTTTATGATAGATGCCCTCACTTAGTACAAAAGACAAATAAACTACTTATATAGTTAATACCCTATGTAACACGTTTCACCATTTATTGCCAAAGGAGGTTATTAATCAAACTATAATTACATTTTTCCCAAACACGTATAATGTAATGCTAACAACAATTTTTTATTAGTTTTTATGGACTTATTCAGGTGATTGAATTCTTTGAGTCCCTCCTTTATAAGTCCAACGATCAAGTTCAGTTCTAAGTCATTCCTTAGCTGTTTATGATTATGAAAAATGATAGTTAAAAGCTTCTCATAGGTAAACTCAATGGAAGATAGTTCAAGAGGAAAGTCAATAAGAACAAAAGATAAATAAAGTAAAAATTAATAGTTGTCAAGGGCTACTAACATAATTAAGGAAAACATACCCAGGTCAAAGAGATACGAAGATGTTTTCAGCTGGTTGATGGGGTTCTTTGTTATGAGGTTCAGATGGCTACCAACACAGTAACTCTTCAACCACACTTGAAAGCAACACTGAAGAAGCTCTAAAGCAGTCACCACCTCTAGTTGTTTTAGAGGGATGAACATTAGCATTGTGAAGCTACCAAATCCTTTTTTAACAACAATTTAGACTACCCTGGTAATTCTCTCTTAATTAGCAAGATGAGCTCTTCCACTACCTACACAAGGTTTTGCATATAAGGTGTTCAAAACTCTTGTATACAAGGTTAGCAAGGGCTAGAGTTTGAAGAATTTGACATGACTTAGTTTTATTGGAAGCAGCCAAGCAGGAAAAATGAGCTTCTCCTATTGTACATCATATCATACTTTATGCTTGATTTTTATATCTGTTTTTGAAGCTATTGTGATGCTTAAAATAATACCTATATTTTATTCTCAAACTGAAACTATATTTCTTCTTTACCCTCTACTGATTTTGATGAACGAGCAGCAAAAGGAATTGCTCATCCTAACCTCAAACTTCTGTGTTTTTCTAAACCTTTTTTTAGCCTACTTCAAACACAGCAACCATCACCAACGAGGTCATTGAGCCAGAAATTTTCATTGCACTGAGAATAGCAGCTTTCTCCAAGAGTAAAATCTAACACTTATAGTTGCTGAAGTATACAATCGGGTTCATTGTTGTATTTATTTATCTATGAAGAGATATATAAATGGTCAACTAGTTATCATTTCACAAATGGGGCTATGGATTTCTAATTCTCTAGATGAGTGGGGAACCTACATGCATGATAATAGATAGGTTATATTTGGACAATTTATTTACTTGAGAGAAAAATGAATCAAATAACTTTTTTATGAGTTAAAATTAGTTTGTACATAAGTTTAAATAAAAATTTAAAAAAGGTTATATAAAAGAATATTTACAAACTGGTTCATACATTAACAAATTTTATTGGTGTTAGAATCTTGGAGAAATTTTGTTAGAAGAGTAAAATATAAAAGAAATGAATTTTTTTCAAGTGTTAATTAGCTTATGCATAAAAGAAATTATATGGTTTCTCTAAATCTATTTTTTTATTTTATACATAATTAATTTTAACTTGTAGAAAACTTTATTTCAATTTTTTTTTTCTTTTAGAAATTTGTCAAAATATGTACTTAACAAGCTATTATGTCATGTGATTTAAATCTCACTTTGCATGTACTTGTGGCAAGAATTGTTTTGGTCGTAAGATACCCCAGCTGCTCAAAAGAAAGAAAAAAGTAAGATACCCCAGACAGAGGACGAATTATTCCTGCACCTCAATGAGTTATTGCTGAACCGCCATATTTTTTAAAATTCCAAAAATATTTTTTTTGATATTATAATTTGAAATATAATTTTTGTATTTTAGATTATATAATTTAAAATATAACTTTTTTAATTTTGGATTATATAATTAAGAATATATTTTCTTAAATTTTAAATTATATAATCTGAAATATAAGAATATTTTGAATTTTACAATTAAAAAATAATTTTTAAATTCTGAATTGTATAATTCTCAAGGTATAAAATTTATTTAATTTTTTTTATCAAGGATATGATGGTTATTTTGCTGTGTTAGGTAGAGAATTGGCACCCCTTGAGTGTGGGGACACATCCTGGTAGACTAAGAACTACTCCAAATTAATGTTTATCATGTTTGACATTTCTTCTACACATTTTTTTAGTTTTCATTTTTTTTTTAAGCCTGTCATAAGGGGTTGGTGGGTATATTATCAACCAATATTCTCCTCAAAATAACTCAAACATGCAGTTTTTGTTTTCTTCAGGGAATTTGTAAAAGCTTCTATTAGTGACGGTAAAAAACAAAAAGCAGAATGACAAATTTCAACATCATCCACAACGGAAATTGTTTAACTACATTTCATGAGTTGCTTTATCGATAAAATAGTATTCTAATATGTTATATAGTTTGAATTACTTAAATTGAAGAGGGACTTATATTTGACCCATAACAGCATATATATATAAACAAGCTTGCTGAGATACCCTTTCAAGCAGAAATTTAAGTTCGCATAAATGGAAAGAGAACCAATTTAGTTAATGAAAGTAAATATCCAAGAACCATGAAATTGTAGTTTGACTTAACATGAAACAATAACACTTGTACCATTTTATGGTGTCACTAATGTAGTGTCAGAATTGTGTAAGATACAAAACATTCTTGACCACTTTATTGGATGACTAATTTATAACAGCCTGCACTCTAACTCACCAAAGTAATCATTTCTAAGAGTTGGACAGAGAACTAAGAATCAACAATCTCTTCAAATCAGCCATGACAATACTTGTAAAAAGTTCACAGTGGCCTATGAATGGATAATTAAGCAGCAGCAGTGATGTACTGAATTGCCTGTTTGCATATACCAGTCATTGTTGCTTCAGGTCCATAAACCTGCAAAGATACCAAAATATAGATAAGAAAAAGTTCCTTTATGAAAAACTATAAGCAACAATAGTTAAGATGGTTTCTTCAAAAAGGCATCATTTAGTTATATAACCTCAATTGGAATGCCAATCTCCTCTCCAAGGGCCCTCATTTTTGCTAAACCTCTCTGGTAGTTGGGACCTCCCCTCCTCACATAGATGTGCATATTTGCTTCTTTTAGCTTTTGTTCCTGGTTTGTAATAGGTCAGCAATCAATTAACTCTACCATGAGCAAATTAATATATCATGAGAAAAGCTTCATGATGATATATGTCCTCACCTTCTCCTTCAGAGCACGGATTATGCCGCTGAATGTAGCAGCAACATCAGTAAAGTTAGCTATTCCTCCACCTATCACAAGGGCTCGCTTTAGGCCATCAGGATTTGAAGTTGCACACTGCAAAGAGATTTCCATAGAGAGAAACAATCACTATATCATGTTGATAAGCCATATTTTAACACACTCCAAACAAGGAATGGATGGTATAAATTGATGATGAATATGCAACAATAGTTTTGAGATAAGAATTATTACATCAATCACAACCCTGGCATACTGCAGGACCTCATCTTCCTTGGGTGCACCACTATATTCTGCGTAGTTTCCTAGTTCAGGAGCATAACCAAGATCACCTACCTGTTTTAATAAATTAATATGTAAGAAATAAGTCTTTTGCTTAATGTTACAATATAATATAGATTAGCACTGAATTTAACTTTTAAAGTAATAGAAACACACCGTATCAGCATAGATGACACTAGCACCTCCCCCAGCTACCATTGTCCAAATTCGGCCCTTTGGGTTTAATACTGTGAATTTTAAAGATGCACTTGTCTGGGAGCAGAACAAACATAAAACATAAATAGTTAAGAAAAATATTGTAGTTCCATGCATTCATGATTACTAGAAGTAATAATACTATGATAAGAGATTAGTACAAGGAGTTCAATTGACCTAAAGATCTGATGACCATGTGTTAATAGTTAACAGTACTTGCTAGGGAGCAAGAAGATTATGAACTGAAGCTTTTGGACAAGGTTATGAATGAATTGAATCTGATTGAAGTTACAGAAGTAAAGTCCATATGTTCACCTTTTCATCTAATCCATGAATGAAAGCCTCTGTACTACTCATTACCCTTCCAAATGGCAATGGAAATTCGATGTTTCCCCATCTGTAAAAAAATAATAGCATGCATGATTCACTTTTTCTTTTACTATGAAACATTATTCAATTATACATGATGAATTAGATTCTAAAGAGATGATATTTATCCTATAAATAACAGTTGATATTCTTTAAAAGAAAGAAACTCACTTCTTGAAGTTCTTGAAAGCAGCAGTGTCATCAAGCTCGCCTCTCATGTCCAGAGGATAAGGCTTTCCATTGACCAAAGTAAAAGGATTCATCTCCAAGAAAGTGAAATCCAGGTCTAAGAGAAGACAAGTAAAATAGGAAAAGAAAATGTTTAAAACTGTAACTTTAGATACTACCATCAATGAAGTTTTCTTCATAAGCACATCTAATGTTAGTAAAACTGTATTTTGTAATATACCTTGGAATAGAGTGTAAATCACCTTGAGGAATTCCTCAATTTCTCCCCTGATCTGTAAGCATGAATGAAGAACTTATAAATAATTAAAACAAAATTCTTATCAAAAGAAAAATTGAAACAAAGTGTCCAGCAACAAAAGAGCATGTGATATTTAATCCCATGGTCCTGCTGAATAACCAAAAAAGTAAGAAAGTTATCTTATTAAAAAACTAAAAAATTACTAAGATTAACAAACCTCTAAGGGAAGGGTTGCAAAAAGTGGAGCTATACTCTCAGATGTAAGGGACAGTCCTGTTGGCATAAATACAGTCTTCACCTGAAATATGGACAACCACTTTGTAGCTTATGGGAATTACAAGGAAGGTGTGAGAAGAATTTACTTCAAGTCATTTATATGTAAGGTAAAAATGAATTTTGGTACCTTATCCCAGTTCTCCTCAATTTCAATTCCTCCACATTCAGAAAAGCTTATACTGTTCCCTAGTCTCTCTGAGACAATGTTAAGGTAAAACTCCTCATTGTGAGGGATAAAAGGTTCAACAATGAAAGTTGTTATGGGCCCTTTGCATCCACTCATCTCAACCTACATCATCAAGAAGATATGAACAAACACTAAAGGGTAGATAGAATGTAAAAAGAAAGGGTGATTAAGAAAAAGGGAAAATGATTTGAGGTTTGGAGGGTCAGAAGGCCCAAACGAAAAAGCACCTCTTTGCCAAGACGCTCTTTCACAAAGGAAGCAACTTCTGCCAAATCCAAATTCAAGGCAACCAAACCACTTTTGCCACGCTTTCCGAACAGCATGTCAGGTTTCACAACCAATTTTGAAGATAAAAGCCACGGTTCCTTCTCTGGTAGTTCATTGAAATCAGTGGATTCTGTGATCTGAGGAATAGAACACAACAAATTTATTATTCATGTTTGATATGCATACTACACTGACTGACTAGTAAGATACAAATTTATTTTTCACAAATCAGTTATACATCATATAGTCTTACTCAGCTTAAAACAGTGATTAAATTCTCATATTGAAGACACACCATATCAACAGATTTACAAATTCTAGTTGACAAGGGTTCAGATTAGATCTATTCAGGTATAAACTTATACAAATGATTTGCGCAAGGCACATCATGAGGTAATACCAATCATACCCTATCCTGTTTAAATTTACTCATATGTAATACAATAATATAATAATGATATTGTTTACAATGAGCTAGTAAGCTGTAAGATTTGAAGACTGTTATCAGATTAATGCAGACTAGTTGAAACTTCAATCCCATGAGACATGCACCGGATTAACCAACTATCATTACCTAAGACATAATTCAGTAGGTGTTTGAGATATTACAATGGCTTCAAATAAACATATAATCCTATAATCAAGCAAAGGATAACAAAACTTAATCTGTGATTCCAATGTGATCATAACCCATCAAAATTTCAGTAGTTTTCTAACTAAATTATCAATAATTAGAAATAACAAATATATCAATTTAAATTGTACATATAAATTCGAAACATAATTTATACATTCGAAAGTGTTCATTCATTGCTTATTTTAATATTATAAAATAAAATTTATAATGTACAATGTAAGGACTAAAATAGGACTAAAATACTAGTTCAAATTGAAAAAAAAAAAAAAACCATAAGATAATGCTTACTTGTGCAGACTTGATGGGCAACTCTTGGCCAGATAATCTTTTAAAGTGCTCCTTCAACAACCTCTTGGAGTCATACTCTCTTATCTTCTTGCGTGCCATTGCTTAACAAACTCCCCACCAACAAATGTCTCCCCTTCAACGTAAAACAAGAAAAACCCAGATCAAATCAACATAAGGGTCCTCAGAATTCCAATCAAAATCAAATTTTTAGTGCAAAAAATCACACAGAAGAAAGAAAAACGAGAAACTGAAGAGCATACTGAAATGGGTGAAGAAAAAGAAAGGGGTTGCAGTGCAGGTACCTTTAGAGAGAGAAACCAATCAATGGAAAAGAAGGTTGAAGAATGGTAGATCCAGTGAAGGGTGGGAAGTTGTGTTAGTGTGATGTTGCTGGGTTCATGGCATATATATGAAACAAGCTTTGGACAAAAAACAAAGAAATCATAAAAAAAAAATTACCATCAAAATTCATTCTAACATTGAATCATTTATTTACTATTATTACAAGGACTCGTGCATCTCACGGTATGATTAGGGACAAGTAGGAAATTATTAGAACAACACTTGAGTTTTTTAAATTTATTTAGAAAAAAAAAATGATTTGCTTTATTTTCTCAATTATTTTTTTTTTCTCAAAAAAAAACTGACTCATTCAAAGGGTTTTATAAACTTTTAGACATTTTTTAATCAGACTTTTGCATTAAAAAACTTGTAATTGAGTTATTGATCTTGTATTAAAATTTTTTAGTTTATTCTCTTTAATAGTTAATTTCATTTAAATTGTAATTAACTTGTAATTATATATTATATTTTATACTTTTATTGAGATTAGATGAAAATCATATGATTAAAAAATTTCATTTTGGATTGTGTGGAAAATGTGGATCACTCATTGTTCATGTTTGATGACCTTTGAAGAAAATATCAAATGAAACAAGTACGAAAGGTGACTTGGATTTTCAAATAATTTGTCACGTGTGTTAAACTCGTGGACCGCATGGGATGATCCCCCGTGTGGAAAAAAATATATCTTAATTGTCATTTTAATTAAAGAAATAAATGGTTATAAAAGCTTGATAACAATGATTATTTAAAAGAAAAAAAAAAAGTTGATTAGAAAAGTGATTTTCTTACCATGCAGTACTAATAAGAATTAGAGTTGTCAGAAATTGTTTTAACCAACCTTGAGTTTAAATGCACTTCATGTAATTACTTAAAAATTCCTAGAAAGAATTTCATGTTTGTGGGTGAAAATTTTGGCCAAGAAAAATTCTATCAAGATTTTAGTTTAGATCTTGTGGTTGATTATATTTTATATTTTTTTTTCAAGCTACATACTTAATATGGAGTTTAAAAAGTTAAAATGAATCTAATAATAATATGATCTGTTTCAGAGGAAATTTTCTACACAAGCGAACAAAAGAAAACTATTTTTATAAGAAAAAAATAGTTTATGCATGAGATAAAGAATAGATTTTGAAAAACCTAATAATAAATAATCTCTACGTTAGTTCATATATTAATTAATTTTAATTTCTAAACAATTGATTTTATTTTTCTTTCATATTATTCTCCTGTAAAATTACTTGTAGAGAATTATCCAAAGATATTCTAAATATTTTTTGTTTTTCAGTTTATTGTAATATATCAATGTGTAATTTATTTATGATTATATATTGAAAATGTTAAACTATTTTTAAAAAGTAAACATAAATAAAAACTGAAATTATAAATAAAAAAAATTAAAGGTTGGTATATTAATAAAGAAATGTGTAAGTCTTTATATAAGGCAATATTTTATCCATTATAAGCTATAATGACAACAATGTTAGAGCATTGTCATGGAAAGAATAAAGTATATAAAATTCATTTATAAAACTAATATTTTAAAATATATAAGCAAATTAAAATTATAAAAAAAAACATGACATGTTTCGTCCATTATTTCTTTTGTGAATAGAGGAAATTTTAATATTTGAAGCATTACACTTCCTTTCAATACAATATATTGAAGATCTTGGATGAGAGCTATGCATGAATCTTATAAACAAGATCATTATTGTGCATTAAATGTGTTTTGCATATGGTTACTTAACTTTTTTTTTAAGATGACATAATATGAATATCTTATTATATTGATAGATTCTATGACTTTACCTATTGAAGTATAAAAGCATGTGAAAAATATTTCTTTTTTCCATACATTTTTTTTATAAGAATATGCATACATTAATTCAAGATTTTGATTTTGATTTTTCTTTTCATAAATATTGAAAAAACAAAGAATATTATAAAAAAAATATTAAATTGTATGACATGGTTACAAAGACTTCAATACAAAACAAAGAATTTTCATTTAAGTAGAAATAATATTTCGTCTTTTATATAGTCCAATTATGTATATTTTATTTTGAAATTTTAGATGATACTTCATCATGACTTAAAATATGTTATTTAGATGTAATAATAGATTATGCTAAGTAAATATAAGAAATATTTTATTTTAAGATAAGACTTTGTAGAATTTAAGAGGTTTGTACATTATTTGTCTTTAAAATAAATTACTAACTTTAAAAAATTATTTTTGTTTATTTTTCTTGATTTTTTTTTCTTTCTTATTCCAACTACTCTAAATCTTTCATTCAATATGAGCAAAAGCTCTTGGAAATAAATATGAAAATCCATTCTTTACATATGTCATGTTAACTTTGTGTTTTAGTGAGTTAGGTGTTGGAAGAATTCGAGAGGAAAAATCGGGGAGATCTACAAGAATGAGAACTGAGCAACATATAAGAAAGAAGACTCGCAAACCTAATGCCTTAAGCTTTTGGGTTGGAGGTGGTGTCATTCTCTTATATGTTGGCTCAGTTCTCATTTTTATGAGATTTCCCCGATTATGCCCCTTCAGCTTCTCCCAATAATTGGTATTAGAGTCGTTGGTTTACAGCTTGGCCGAATACAGTTTGACCCTGTATCGAAAGTCTTCCTGATGGTGATTTCAGGCAAGCGTGTCCCATATAAGTGTGTGAATGGCATTACAAGTGAGGGGTCACGAGTAATGTACTCAGGTTTGAGAATTGCTTCCGCTTGACGGGGAGTGTATCAATGTGGTGGAAGAGTGACTCTCACTTGAGGGAGAGATTGTTAGGTATTCAAGTGTGAGTCTAAGTCCCACATTGGGTAGGAATGAGAAAGTTGAGCAACATATAAGAAAGAAGACCCATAGACCTAAAACCTTAAGGTTTTGGGTTGAAGACTTTGCCTCTTTATATTTGGATCAAGATGAATAACAAGGTATAAAAAGTAAGAAGAAGTAGGATCTTGAAGAAAGTCCATGGATTTTAAGATAAGGTCAATATCCAAAAGTTCACTAACCAAAGAATGTTCAACAAATTTGAAGAATATAAAGAATGGAAGAACACGTATATAAGATGCATTCGATAGGGAAGGATCATGTAATGATAAGGTGTGGTCATAATAGAAAGTTTTTTAGGAAATCAACATCATATAAAGTAGGACATATGTAAATGTAAGAGTCAATTTTGAAGTTCATTGAGGAATTAAAAAACATGATCTATGGAGAACCTTGCAATAAACCTTGTTATTGCAAGTAGTATGATATGTCAACATCTTATCCAAAAAAAGAAAAACAAATCTCTTCGATCTAGATGAAGATGAATAGCAAAGCAAGTACCTAGAGTTATTTAGAAACATGTATGACAAACATTTTTAATCATGTTATTCTTAGTCTAAGCCCAGTCTAGATATGTCTTTAGGTATTTGTGTTGTGTATAAGTAAATATAAATTTAGAACCCATCTTCTTAAGTTAGTATTTTGAAATAGATCAACATTAAGTATGTCAAGGAAAAGTGATGCAAATCATTTGAGTGAGTCCAAATTCTCCATTAGATTTTTGGTGTTGTCTCCATATTATATCTTCAAAATATATTGATTTTGATATGTCAAAGAGACTTATATTCATGAATATTGTCTAAATATATTCCGTTTTAATAAAAAAAATCTGCATATTAAATAAATATGGACATGAGTATGAATAATATTTAATTTTTTAAATTGAGTATAAAGATAAAAAAAATATTTATTTTTTTATGTGTTATATCTTATCACTCTAAATTTATATAAATTTTTATGTGATGACTTGTTGAAATTATTGTTTATGTATCTTGTAATATTGAAAATTTAAGATCTATGAATTAGACACAGAAAATTATTATGGTGCAACCATTGGATAACCAATTAATATGCAAGTTTAATAATTAGCATGATTTTCTTTATTCTATTTCAGCCTAGAGACTACTTTCTTTATTCTTTATGGTGTAGTAAGTTAATCATAATTTTGTGCTCTAGAACTTGTTTGGTAACAATGTTTACTTTGTTTGCTTGACTAAGAATGATCAAAATATTTCTTTAGTTTCTCTAAAAGAACTCTTCTAACATTTTATTTTCTTCTTCGTATCAATTTATCTTTTTTTTTCTAATTCATCATATCTATATTTTTTTTTATCTTTTGTCTCTAATATCATGGTAATTTTCTTTAATTTATTAAAATAGTTACAGTTAAACAACTCTAATTAGAGAGAGGTGAAATGAATAAATTAATTAATATTAAATAAGATGCCTTTTCATCTTCATTATTTTCAGTTCTTATACATTAGCCAATAACTGCTTATTAATTCAAAATTATAAGAATTGTTAACATCTTGTTTAAAAATGTTACATGTAAGTTTGGTTAACAAAAAGAAAACTAATTTCAGAATTTGTATCTCTCAATAGAAAGTTGTATACTTCTTCCATTTCTATTTATAAGACTTAATTGCTTAGTAATAAATAGTAATAAATTTATCTTAATTTGTTTTCAAAACTACTTTCAATGTGAAATAGATAATTTTTTCTTCTCTTTAATACCAAATAACAAAAAATATAATTACATCAAATTGAAAATAAAGTATTAAATAAATAAAAGATAAATTTGTAACTTTAAACGAAGAAGATATTAAAAGAAGAACGGGACAAACATGTAGATATGTGTATGTGATGTGCTCAAATATTTTTCGTCAACTTCAAAATGAATTTAAAAAAATACCCACTTATACAATATTATTGTGATCCTAGTAATTAGAAAAAATGTACACTAAAATAAATTTGCTTAATTTAAAATATTAATTTAACTCAATTGGTATATAGCACAAAATATCATTTCAATGTGAATTTAAGCCAAAATTTGGGACTAAAATTTTTATTAAAAACAAACTATTTTTATCCTTTTTCCTTTAAGGGAAAGCCATTGAAAATATCTTCCCTTTAGCTTGGGTATTCATCTGGAATTAAGATTTATTTAGTCAGATCATGACATTTTTTTTTCCAGTTTGGATTAGTCATACATCATTTTCATTCACCGAATTTTGTGGGGTTTGGTTCAATAACAATATTAATGTCATTGATGAAGGTGGGATCACATATATTAGGAAATTTGCTATAATTGGTAGATTTTTGTTAAGCATATATTTAATTATAAAGCATATCCCTAAAATCTAAATATGTTGCATTAAAATGTAGGAACTATGAATGTCATTTTAATATCTGGTAGCATTTGATAAACAAACAAAATATTTTATTATTCACATTTCTCTTTAAGAGTTGCAATACAGCACACATCTGCCTCATTTTAGCCTGTAATATCGATCTTGCTAACATATTAAAACATACTAAACTATATAAATATTTTTTAAATCTTTAATTATTAATTAATATTATTAATTAAACAAATTAAAATAATATTATTATCTTTATATGGTAAATTATTTTGTTATAATGAATATTTGGAAGGTTAATGTATCTATATCTTTTAAATAATATACTAATATCTTTTAAATAATATAATAAAAACAATTAATATTTTAAATAATTTTTTATTCCAAATTTTTCAGTTTAAAAAAACAATTAAAATTAGACAGAAAAAATCAAAACAAGCTGATCGCGTTAATGAGTCAATCCATCATGGTTTTATCCTCATATATAACAAATTTTGCTATAAATATTTTTAGAAAAAAATAGGAAGAAAAACGAAAATTAATTTCTCCACTAGTCAAAATTATATTCTATGTATAACGTAAACATATATATGCAATAAATAGAAGAAAAAAAACATAAATTTTTATTAAGTATTACAATCAATTTTATACTACTTTTTTCCAAATTCACTTGAAGTTTATTTCACATAAATTATTAATACAAAATTTTATATTAACTTTGATATATTTGATCTCTTATATATATCAAAATGAATGTAATATGTTTTAAACATACAAAAATATAAATAATTTAATCTGATATTCCGTTGTTCTGTAGTCTCAATAACATATGACTTAACTTACTATAATACGATAATGGTTACATCCACAAAAACTTTTAAGTTACACCAATTACAACACCTTCGATAATTTTTTTATTTATTATATTTCACCCATTTTATAAAATAAATAATTATAATTTATGATTTTTTTTATTTACGAACTCAAATAAGTGAAACTTTTTGTACGCCCAGTTATAAACTCAGGTCCTAAATAGAAGACACTGAATTCTTACAAAAATGGTGGGTTGAAAAATGAAAAAAAAATAAGTAAATGTATTAGTGAGGCATTTACATACTAAATTCTTTCGATAAGAAAGTCTATCAAATACATGCAATATAACAAGTTAAATTAACTATTTTCCGCTTTGGTTAATTTTATACTGATAATGCAAGATTTATAGAAAACGGTATATAATTCGAATATGAAATAAATTACTATTGAATTTAAACGATTAAGTTCCCTAACAAACAAAATTTTACTGAGAAGCAAATTATGTTTCTTTTCTAAGATAATCTCGGAAGGGAAAATTCTAAGCCGAAGGGAAGAAAAACTATGGTTTTAAGACCATGGTATCAAAATCTCTTGTCTCAGTTCCAGCCAGTAGCAGGAAAAGTTTGAGCTGGAGGCACAGCAACTTGTGGGGCCGGTGCGGCAGCGGCAACCGGTGCAGGAACAGACTCACCCCAATCTCCTGCAGCTGTAAAAGGAACATTAGTCAAACATATTGTGATTACATAAACTTCAAAACAAAAATGGTGACAGAAAAAGCATGTGTGTATCCCATCATCTTATCACTGCAGAGTCAAAGATTCTCTAGTCTTTTTGCCACAGAAGAGGAAATGTTGCATCATAGTAAAGCCAGAGATCAATACCATTTTTGCATAAAATTTATAAAAGAAGGGTAGACGCAGATTGCATTGTCTCAAATTCAAATCCAGACAGATTTTAGGCCAATAAACAAGCTAAATGACCAAGCTGAACTTATTCATCCTCAATTAACGCAGATAAAATTTAGTATAACATCATCATCATAAAGCAAGGATCCAAAATAAATTCAATAATTAGTAGTCGTACCAGCTGTTTCTGGGGTCCAGTTAGTAGGAACTGCTGGGATTGGTTGTGGAGCTTCTCCGGTCCAGGGTTGGTCGAGTGCAGCAGGCCATTGTCCGTCGGCAGGGAAGCTGCTTCTAATGCCAGTATCATTGAAGTCAATGGCAAAATCTTGGGCAGGTGGTGCTTCATCTTCCTCTTGTTGCTTGGCCTCTTCAGGTTCTCTGTAGAAGAATAAATCCACCTACATAAGAAAAATTGAGATAATTGGTTACTAATCCAAAAACATGAAGGAAAAACCCCAAATAAAACTTATTTCTTACAAGAGTACACACATCTACTAACAGACTAAAACTTCTCTAGAGCTATGGAACAGCCACCATTCTATTCGGAAAAGCAACAGGTATTTTACCATTACATCCCACTTGTGACCCGGACGAATAGTACCCCGCATCTGCAGCACCATCCGAGCTAAAAGCCAAAAGAGACAACCAATGCTATGCTTCCCCTTATTATTGGCCGGAATCCCAACATCCACATACCGCATCGGAGAATCAGTGTCACAAAAGGCAATAGTGGGAATATTGCCCAGAGCACCTTCCTTAATAGGCTGCACAGAAATCAATAACATAAGGCCAATTGTGGCAGATCATGCACAGTATAACAGTATCTATATCAATTACTATCAGATGTTAAAAACATCCTCAATATGCCTCCAATACTCTGGTTCTAACTTCTACAAGAGGTAAATAACCTGATGATCTGTTCTTGGATCAGTCAGAATTAGAAGACGAGGCTCATTGTAGGATGTCTGCATCTGATTGGTGAATGTTCCAGGAGTGTGCCTTCCTGCAATTGCATGAGCCCCGGTGTACTGAGCAAACTTAAGAACTGCCCTCTGACCATAAGGCCTGGCAGACTGAACAATGATATCCTGTGGGTTCTCAATGGCAACAATAATCCTGGCAGCAAGATGGAGCTTCTCCCATGTTTTGCCGAGGTTAATTATGTATATACCTGAAAATCCATCAACTCAAAAATCAACAAAAACTCCAAAATGTTCTATTTCAGTAGCAAGAGAAAAGCTTCATAACAGTGTTAGAAAAAGGAAACCACCAGAAAGACTACATTTATAAAATTCAACTCAGTAATAAAATCAGACCTTACTGCTTAATAACACCTTACACAAATATCAGGGTCATGCACAGCTCACATCCAATCCAATTACTTGAAAACAAGAGTCAAACTAATGCCTTGTTTGGATAGACGAATTTGCAAACACATAGTGGAGAACAAAATACGAGTCAAAATGAATTGAGTTTCTCCCATAATATAAAATCAAATTATGCACCTCAACTATTGGAAAAGTTAATGAAAGAGTCTAAAAAAGTTAAGCACATTAGTTGACTTTAACTTTTGGACAAACTCAATTCTAACCTTCTTGTATTATTCCTTCCTAAATACTTACGGAGAAATTTATTCAATGGCCTAAATCATACAACATATTTCAGAATTGAATATCAAAAGACCATACAGTTATCAAAAGGAATAGATCACTGACCTTTCAAAAAGTTCTCAAAATTTAGACCACTCATAAAACACGCATAGTTATTACAACAAGATCATGGCCATGGCCATTATGAAGGAGCTTCAAAGGTATCTAGAATTCTACATTTTAGTGATTATGCATAACTAATTGGAAGACAATGATGATGTATCAAATTGAAACCTAGAAAAATGGACAAATGAATGAAAGAATAAAATAAAAAAGAGAATTTGAGAATTGAGAAGTGACCGTCAGTGCGGCGCTTGAAGACGTAGCGTTCCATTTGGAAGTCGCAGTTTTTCGTGCCGAGGTGAACGTCAGCGGCGAGCATCATCTGGATGTCCGTCTCCTTCTGCGAGAGCTGGCGCAAAGGAGCGGCGGCGGAGGAGTCGGCGGTGGCCATGGCTCCGGGAGTGGGAGAGGCGCAGTTGGTGGTGTTTATCCCAGAAGATTTGAGTAATAGGGTTTCTGAATGTTCACCTATATTATCGAAATGGACAAGGGAAAGAGAACAATAAACAAAAACCCTAATAATAGCAAATGACGCTGCTACCCTTTCTTCATTTTCGTAATCATTCGAGATTTTATAATGTAGAAATCTTTTCTTAATTATGTAATATAAAATTAAATAATATTTTATATTAAATAATTCTAAAACATACGAAAACATATTTTGAATTGTGTAATTTAAAATAATTTTTAATTCATAGTCTAATTAATTAAAATGTTTACTTTCCAAGCATCACGAAAAAGATTTGAATAAGATTTGAATGTAAGGTTTCTCTATATTGATAAAACTCTACTACTAGGATATTATTTAAAACAACCCATTTAAAGAAATTCCTTTACAACAATATAATTATAATAATTTTATTGTAGAAATAAATTAGTGTAGGATTAACGTGTGAAAATAAAATTTAAAAATTGTCATAATATAAAAAAGAGTTGAAGATTAGAAAAAGAATTTTGAAAGTTTGAAAAAGATAGACTAATAATTGAATTTCACATATAACAGTTGTCACGTATTTAACTTTCAAAGAATTATTTGATATTGTTTCTTGCTTATTTGACTTTTAAGATATAAGGGAATTTTCAAGATATACACTAAAACCAGTTATTGATTGTCTTGAATCACTGTACGTGCCCAGTCACTATCACAAAAGACTTTTAGATGGACAAAACTATTAGAAGAAAAAACTAAACCAAGACTTGAAACTCCTTTAATATATTTGTGAATTCTAATTGTTACATTATAGTTAACAATTATAAGCTTATCAAAAAAACTGAGAAAGTTCTTGAACAGAAAAAAGTTTTCTAATCAACCTTCTATAGGCATAAACATTTTGAAAGGTACACTTCCAGTAGAAGACAATTTAACAAGATTATCCACAGACTTACTGCAGGCTTGCAAGCTAAAAGATCTGCACCGGTTAACAATTCTAGTGCATATTTCTTTTGATTCATCATTATCCCTTTCTTACTTCTTGCTACTTCAACAGTCTCACCAGCCTTATACTTTATTTTAAATACCCATTTGCAACCTATGATAGTTTTGTTTTTGGCCAGAAGAGCAGTCTCCCATGTTTGATTTGACTCCAAAACAGATATCTCACACTGTATGGCCTTTCTCCAACAGTCATGTTTTACAGCTTCAGAATAAGTATTTGGCTCAACATGTGAAGAAAGAGACATAACAAAAGATTTATAAGAAGGTGATAATTTATTATAAGACAAAATAGAATTCGAAGGATATTTAACTCTAGAAAATGCATTAAAAACATTAAGATTACAATGATAATCCTTTAGATACTTAGGTAGTCTTTTTATTCTGGTACTCATTCGAATTGATTGTGTTGTTTCATGATT
>Ga0099824_1000788_pt1 | contig 41306 bp, 23 predicted proteins | sample SiratrowhiteBW_FD_76837 | JGI IMG/M metagenome (GOLD analysis project Ga0099824, IMG submission 76837) | Root nodule microbial communities of legume samples collected from California, USA - Siratro white BW | ecosystem: Host-associated > Plants > Roots > Nodule | place: USA: California... | reverse complement strand
TGCCATTGTGTGGTGCCCGGAGATTAAGCTATTTGCTGAACTCCGTTCAAAATTTTTTTTTGTCTAGTTTCTCTAATTTTAATATTCAATATTATTAGGGGGAAATCTCAATATTTCCCAACATGGTATGCTGCTTTTATATTTTAGGGGTAATAAAAGGAAATTTGTCCGGTAAAACTATGAAGAACCGATGCTTGCAACTACTTAAGGTATTGTATCTAGTACAGTATCCCTTGGATACTTGTCCAATAATTCATCTTTTTTTTGAATGATGCTCAATAGGGAATACGAGGAATAGGTAGTGATTAGTGATGACAGTGATTTATAATTTATATTTTCTTTTGGTTGTGTCTAAGAAGCATCCTCTTGGTTTGAATTTTTAGAACTGCAGTTATATGTTTATTCTTTTTAAGGAGATTTTATACGTATCTATATTGCGTGTATCACATCCTATATATTTTTGGAATAATCATACAGTATTGGATATATATGCATATTGCATTTGTGCATCATAGGAGAAACGAGAAAGAATTACATCGAGTGGGGGGAGGTTGGAAAATAAAGACTAAAATGCTCAACATAGTTCCAGCTTCTCTATTATCACATATGGAAACTCAATTTAAAGTACTGCCTGGTGTGAACACACCATTAAATCAATGGGCTTATACCTTAAGAATGTGCAGACAGAAGGCCTACTGACAATCACAATGCCATCCAATAACATATCCATTGGCATGTAGACATCCTTAAATATGCATGTAGATTGCATCAGCCAAATAATCACAATATTTTCCCTCCTTTTTTTTTTATCATCCCTTTGAATTATGTCATGTGAAATTGTTCAAAGGTGAAAGGACAGACCCAATATTTTATTCCAAAGGACTGCAGTTAGAACACAGCAGAAAAAGTTCCACGCTATCCTATTGCTTAGTGCTGCACAATGAACCATATACCATGTTCCCGTATACAATTCTGCCAAACTTAAAATTAATCATGTGCCAATGTAAGCTAACAGATAACTGTTTCAAGTTGAGATTATTCTGGCAGTCAAGTATACAGAACAGAAACTAAGGTCTTATGACGAGAACTTAGCAAGGAGGGGATGAACTTATGATGACATTTACTTTTATACTATATTCTTGTGGCTTCATGATTGTACGGTTTTCATCAAGTCATCCAAAAGTTTAATAGTTGTTTGGTTATGTGACTCTAATATTTAGATGTGCATTAAGTTGAAGCTCTCTGTAGTAGCTTCTGTGAATATTGGATGTGAAATCATAGCTAAACGCATGTAACTGAATTCAAACCAAACAAACTATTGTGCTTGATTAAATTAAGCCAAATATCTTAATTGTAGTTGCTTGATTGGGGCAATAGACACTATTCATGATCATTTATTAATTATTCTAAATGTCTTGATGCTAATTGTATCCCTTTCCTTTCTTAGCCAGAAAGATGGCTGGGACACTTATGCGTGAAATTGAGTCTGAGAGTGGCTTGACTTTTGACTGTTTAATCTTTATGTCTGAACTTAAGTTTAAAATTTTTTCTTCGCTATGCTATGAACTTGCTACTTGTACCATGTTGAACATTTTCTTATTTTGTGTTCTGCATGCAGCGATCTCTTGCTACTGACCTTCAGAACCTCTCTGTTGAGCTACGGAAGAAACAATCAACTTATTTAAAGCGCCTCAGACTACAAAAAGAGGTGAGAGAAAAGCCTGTTGTTTTACTGTTCATTCCTTGAGTAACAAAGAAAATAAAGTACAATTTTATTTTTTTTCTGGGCGTTTTATTCTTAACTCGCACAGTTGATTTTATAGTGACAATTCAAAAAGCCCAAAATAACTGAAGCGTGCAAATCAATTTGATTCACTTTAGCTCATTAAATTCTTTCCTCAATTCTTATCTAAAGTACTATTTGAAATTTTCGTAGTACACGCATCAATTTTTTTCTCTGTTGTGGCCAAATCATCTCATGGTAAATAATATTTTTGAAGTTTTGGTCTTTAACCAAGTCAAATGACCTCATTTAGTCCATGTAGCTGATCTCGCCTAGTGGTATAAGACTTTGTTGTTTTGTGACCAAATGATCCCTTGAAATTTATTTTCATTGGATTAGTAATGAAGTATAAGATCTTTTGTTTGTTCTGAAGATCCCATCTTAACTAGAGATATAGTTAAATTATAATAAATTAACGGATACAAAACTCGCTTCATAAGCCAGTTTTGTGAAATTAAGTTAGACTTAAAGTTCACATGCTATTTGAGTCTATCTTAGGAAAGTTTGTTGGACTTGTTGTATCACTTGCTATTAAGTGTGAATGAACGTGCTAGAGATTCATGTTAACTAGAAATTTGACAAAATTATAGTATACAAGTGAGTGCAAACCTAATCTTACAGTTGATCTTGTGAGGTTGAATTAGGTTTAAAGTTCATTTTTTAAGAGTTTTGAAGGAATATTATATACTAAAGGAGATTATAGTACGTTAGCTTGTTCCCTCACTCTCTGTCTCTTTGTCTCGAGATTATCTCAATTCTCATGCTATACACATCACTAAATAATTGATGGATTTTGTTTAAAGCTTTTGATTATCATTTTATTATATTGCAGGGTCAAGATGGAGTTGATCTTGAGATCAACTTAAATGGAGGTAAATCAAGATATGAAGATGATGATTTGGATAATATGGTACTTATTTTTCTGTGTCATTGTTTTTAGTTCACTTCTTTGCTTCTTGAGTACAGAATTGGTGGGCCCAATAATTTTGTTATTCAGATTATTGGCTTTTTATTTGCTGGAAGATTAATTGACAAATTATACCATATGGTCATTATACCCTTGCTGTAGTTTGATATATGTTATTTGATTGCTAATGCTATCAAATTATTTACGTGTAGGTATTTAATGAGCATCAAATGGCCAAGCTAAAAAAAAGTGAAGCATTCACAGTAGAAAGAGAGAAAGAGATCCAGCAGGTAAGCAAAAGTTGCATTATGTACTGTTACTAATGACTTGTTTTGACCTTATTTTGTGTTCTAGATTGACTTAGAGCCTTTTTGTTGTTTGATTTGATAGGTTGTGGAATCTGTGAACGAGCTTGCTCAGATCATGAAGGATTTATCAGTACTAGTCATAGACCAGGTCAGCAAATACCCTCCTTTGAGGAAGTTGACAAATTTCTTTATTCCGCACTCTTTTAACCATTAATATCACATCCTCTATACATAGGGAACCATCGTCGATAGAATAGACTACAACATTCAGAATGTTGCAACCACAGTTGAGGATGGCCTTAAACAGCTGCAGAAGGTCCTTCTGTTCTACTATTTTAATTTGACAATATTGCTAAATTCCCTCTTCCCCTCTATCTCATTTTCTATCTCTTTTACCTATGATAAATATTTGGTTTATGTGACTGCAGGCAGAAAGAACTCAGAAAAAGGGGGGTATGGTAATGTGTGCTACTGTGCTTGTCATCATGTGCTTCGTAATGTTGGTTCTCTTAATCATTAAGGAAATTATATTGTGATCAGTGGTGATATTCAATTTTTTTTTAATATCTGGTCACCCCTCACTTGTGGGACCTTTCATTCGACACCATATCCATTGTCTACTCGGATAGTAACGCAACTTGTCTTAGCGAAGACCAAGCAGTTTTGGAGTAGACAAGCCATATTTTTTATGTATGTAGGGACCATATTAATTCTCTTGCATTTATTTTTGTTTACCTGGGTGGGGAGTCAGGGTGGATTAGATGTGTAGAAGCACAAGAACTTTTAGAAGTTGGTGTGGTATAGTAGGAAAGGATACATAAAGACAGAAAATGTATAGAGCGGTTGTATGAACCTCTACTTGGACATTTTGCGGAACCGTGTGCATAGCTCCTTTTCATACATTTTTTCTTTGATTGAGGAAAGAATTCTGAATTTATTGATTGATGAAACCTGCGGAACTGGGTGGGTCAGTTCCTTCTCGTGTATGTTCTCTTCCTTGATTGATGAAAGAATTTTGAATTCATTGGTGAGAAGTAAAAGTAGTACCGGATGGAATTGCATGCATAAATTTAATTGATCTAGTATTTATAGTAAATGGTAATTTGTTAGAAAATACTATTCCGAGAAAAAAAATTGATAGATAAATATAAAACTAAAAATATAATTGCAATGAGTAAAGTGAGTTTACAAAAAGTATAACAATTAAGAATAAAGTTTTGCGAAGACCCAAGTTTCACGTATGCCAATGTCTTATATGGTCAATTCAAACGATGACTCGGTCGGTGGTAGACCCAAACATGACATCCCTTATATGGTCAATTCAAACTATGACTTGGTCGGTGGTAGACTCAAACATGGCATTTTAATTTGATATTAAAAGTTGGGTGGTATTGAATAACGGTGAGTCAAATGTTTATGTTTAAAAAGGTGAGATCATAGGCGGGAGTTTTCTGTAGTAGAGAGCTTGATAGTGTTGACGAAGAAAGTTGGGGTTGGTGACGGAAGCAGAGAAAAAAGAGTAAAGTGGATAGTGGAGACAAAAGCGAACGTTCTAGGGATGACTGCGGGTGGCAGAGGTACCTGTTAGAAAGGAGAGGAGTGAAAGGTTAGTGGAGCATAAAAGGGTAGTGAATGAGGAGTGTGAGGTTGAGGCTGACGACGGAAGTGACGAAGATGAAAGCAGGCGTTTTAGGGACGATTTTAGGCGACAGAGACGAAGACAAAGTGGAGTGTGGCGTTTGGACGAACAGCAAGGTTTATTAAGTAATGAGTTATTGTATTAAACTTGGATGGAAAAAGTTTGGATTAACAGTAGTTGTGAAAAATGATTAACTTGTTTGAAGGTTAGATAAGTGGATATTTTAATGTGAAAATGATACCGATTTATTGAAGAATGATAATTGAAGTTGCATTTGGCTACCAAAAAGGGATTGAAACTGAAATTGCACATTATAAACAAATCAAAGATAGCGTATAATAAAGTATAGAGAAGGGAAAAGTATATATAAATTTATACTAATTCACCTTAAAATAAGAATTACAATAAGTTCTCTTAAAGTAAATCACTTGAGAATTTTTACTAGCATGAGTTTTAATGCTTATTTAAGAACTAGTATTTTACACTTTTTAGATACCAGTTACAACACCTTTCTATAAATAAGTATTTTATACATTTTTAAGTAAAATTAGTCATAGTTTTCTTCATAGATTAAGATCTCTCAAAAATGAAAAAAATATTATCAATAAAGAAAACAATTTAAAACTCATAGGATATATTTCATAAAGTGAAGAATTTACAATGATTTGCATACAACTCCTTTTCTAATATCTCTCAGTAGAAAAATATGAACAATAAAAATTCTCTCAATATTTCTCTTGTATTTCTTGTAGTGTATATCTTCGTGTGTTCTTTGTGTTTTCTCTTCATCTTTAATAGTCTTTATATAGCCTTTTTGAATGATGACATATGAAGTGTGTATGCTAACTTATGCTCTGATGGATATCTTTTGTATATTCTTGATTGTTCCATCATTTGAAAACATTCCTTTTGTTGTTTCAAACTTGAACACTGAGACTTGATATATTAATTTTTTTTCTTTATGAGTCTCGTTCTTCTCTTTGTCTTTTCTACTATTAGATGCTATATAAGGTAACTTCAACTTTAATATAAGCTTCTCATCTTTATCACATATTTGGACCTTTTGAATCCTTTTTTTCTTTGTAGCTATTTAAACGTTGAAGTTGTGTCATATCTACATTTGATCTTTTCGTAACTCTTGTAATTCATCATCTTTGTTGAAGTAGACGCTCTATACGGAAACTTCTTATCTGATTAATTTTTTCCGTCTTGAACTTGTAAATTTTATCCTTTATTCATTTGAATTCTTTCTCAATCAGATTTTTTGACTTCAAAAGCTTTGATTATTATCTCTTATAGTCTTTTGTGCAATTTTTGCACTATAGCTTCATCTACCATTTTTCAGTTGCTTGATAAGGAAACATATGATGTATCCTTTCCTTCTTGACTTGAACAATTTTATGCTTACCTTGTATTTGAACATCTTTCATAATTGCATATCTTTGATTATCGAGATTTGATTCTTCTTTAATTATATTTTCAAAAATCTCGTTTTGTGATGCTTCAAATTCTGTAGATTCTTGAATAGGAAATATTTGTTTTGTATATTTTATGCATCCTCTAATGTTTTACTCTTCTTTGGAAATACTTTAGCAATAACTTGCATTAAACTACTTGAATAAATCAGAATCAATCATTATTTAAACACTTAGATATCTTTGAAACATAATCTTTCAAATTTTTGAATTATAAAAACTTTTTATTCCAAAGATTCCAATGCTAATATCTTTTAAAAAAATTTCTAATTCTATGTAATTTTAAACGTTGAAGTAAATCAAACTTAAATAAAATCCAATTATTTCAAAACCACATTTTTAAAATTCATTCAATATCATGACATGTCAAGTTATTTGTTCATATAATGAAAGTTTTCTATATTAGTTTATTCAACACGTTTTTTATTTAAACTTTGATATATATGACTTTAATAATATCAAAAACAAGTTTTGAAATCATTTGAAAAATATCAAAAAGCAATTATAGAATGTAAGTATTGAGTTTAGAAGCTTCATTTCACGATTCGTCCATCATGAGTCTAAAGACTTGATCACCTATTGTTAAAATGAAAGTCAGATTGTTTGCTATGTTCATTTTGACCATTCCTTCTAGGTTGTTTTCAACATTATGATAGTTCAACATCTATGTAGTACATGATCATCTAATAAGATTGTCTAGTGTAATCTTGCACTGTCTATCATGTTTATGACAGGAATCGTCTAGTCTTTGTAGTCATCCAATACCAAGAGATATTTTAATGTGTCTTGCTTGTTCAATTTGTTTGTCTATATCCTCTATGTTCTATAAGACCATCTAAATAGGATTATCCTTTTGAAATGTCTAGCATGTTGACTCTTACGATACTGTCTGGCTAGTTTAGTATAATTAGAACATTCAGTGACTCCAACATTCATATATCGTCTAATAGGTTTTAGCTCGGCCTTTTTACAGTGAGATCGTCTTGACACATTCGTCTAATTTATGTATACTGACGATATCAATTCTTGTGTAATCATCTGGTAATCTTAATCTAGGTTTATCTAATAAGTCTTTAGCTATGTCTACATATTTGTTAATTTGATTAGAATCTTTAACATATTATATAATATTTGTTATCATCAAAACTCATCTGACTTTTGTATTATAAGATTGTTTGAAGGGTATTATATCATATGGTTGATTCTGGATCATCCAATGACTTAACAATAATAAGCACTGGATGAATGTATTTAGAAGTTTATGGTTCAATTGTTGGTGTTTGTTGGGACTTTGTGTGGAAAAAATGTATTGATTACATATTTGTGCATGAGGGGAAAACTTAGGTTAACATTGTTGTAAAAGGTAGTTAATTGGGTGGTACATTTGGTAAAATGACTCTTGTAATTCAAAATTATTGCGTGTTGACTTAAAAAATGATATGATGTTGAATGATATAAGAGCGAGAATAAATTCTTATGAAGTGGATGGTGCAATTGTTGTTTATCATTGGGACTTTTAAGTGGTATAATTTTATGAATTTGTGAATTACATTTTGGTAGAAAACACGATAGTTAACACGGTTCTCAAATGTGGCTAATTATGTACACCATTTGAGTACATGTGTAAATTAATTTGGAAATTATGGTGATTGCACTGAGAATAAAAAAAGCATTGGGGGAATGACATGTGAAGGCAATGATTCATATTTTATTATTTCTTTGAACGTTAGGTGGCATAAATTTTATGAATTTTTGCATTACATTATGGTAGAAAATACAATGCTTAACATAGTCTTAAATTGTGTACACTATTTGGATACATGCATGAATTAATTTGAAAATCATGGTAATTACCCTCACAATGACGAAAGTAGTGAGTGAATGAAACATGAAGACAATGCTTCATATTTAATTGTTCCTTTGGAGCTCAAGTTGCTGTATTTTTTATTATTGCATAATGTAGGTTAACATTGTCGCAACCGAGGTCGCAACCGGCGGTCCAAAAATAATTTTTTTTTTGAAAAATAATGGAGTCGCCACCATAATTTATTAAAGGAAAAACTATGGAAAATCAAAAAAAGTCAGATAAGGCAAGTTTGCAAAACCGGATTTAGAGTCCGGGAGTCGGTTACGTGTGGAGAAGGTACTAGCACCCCACAACGCCCGCCCTAAGGCAGTACCTTTAATTAAATAAGTAAAATAAAAGAGTGTGATTTTTAGAAATATTTATTTTTCCCAAAAAACAGAAATAAAATGCAAATAACAACAAACAAAAATATATATTCTTTTAATAGGGGGCCGGACAAGGATTTGACCTCGCTCCTACGTATCTCTATACAGGATAGAAAATCAGGGTACACGTAGCTCTGTTCTTAGGTATTTGTGAGGGGCGTTTTCGTCGAGATGTGATGCTTGTAGGGTTCGCTAAAGGGTTTCGAAGCTTGCATTTTTTCCGTGAGTGATATTTGGTTTGTGTATTTAGAAAGTGGGGTTAACATGACATAGAAGGTGGTTTGGTTGATGATTATTGGAATGGAATGAAAAGGTGATGGAGGTTTATGGTGGGATGTACAGTGGAGATACAGGGCAAAAACACAATGCAGAGACATTGTGGAATTATGTGTTTATAGAGATGCATGTTGATGAAATAGGAATAATTGTGGGTGCTTTTTATTTTCTGCCATGAATGAATGTACAAGCAAAAAGGAAAAAAACATACCTGTGCCTAGTCTTTTCTTTCTCAGTATGCTTTCTTCTTTTCTCTCTTCTCAATATTCTCTCTCGTTCTCTTTTTTTTTCACCAAAAATGATCCCCCCTCTTTTCTTTTTCTTCCTTTGACTCATATATCTCTTTTTCTTTTTTTTCCATTATTTTAATTGATATTTTTTTTAAAATGCCAGTGGTTCAGTTCAAAGAAGTTACCACTTTTGACTCATTCATATTTACTATTTTAATTTTTTTTAAAACTAATATTAAAGATGAATCTACCCAGGAATGAGACTAAAACCATTTTTCAACGGTAATAATCCATTATTTATTATTAATTTTATTTTTATTTAAGTGGAGAACGTGGGTTGTTATCTGAGCGGTTTCAAAATTATTATTTGCAAATATTTTTTTTAAAACAAATACGTGAAGTTAGGGAGTGAGAACATGGGAGTTTACTACCATTGACTCATTCTTTTTATTATTTTTTTATTATCTATTTATTATCTTGAACGTACAAATCAAGTAAGCAGTTTAAAAGCAGTCTTCCCTTCTTATTTTTTTTATTATTTATTCTTCTTTTTTAATATATATTTATTTTTATTTTGTTTTTATTATTTAATCATTAATTATTTAATATTTATTATTTTTTATTTTTTATTTTCGTTTTTTAATTATTATTATTTTTTAATTATTATCTTTTAATTACCACATATTTTTAGTTTTCTCTAAATGGAAAAAATTCAATATATTTTTAATTACTATCTTTTTTCTTTCAACAAATTTTTAATAGACTGATCTTACTATTTTTTTTATGAATTTTATTTTAAAACTTTATTCATAGAATATAATGAGACTAAAACCTCTCTTTTTTTTATTTAAATGACAAAGTATAATAAAGCTAAATAACACGTACTTTTATTTTAATTTTTATATTGTTTTATAATCTGAAATAATTTATTTGTCCAGACAAAATTGGGTGTTGACAAACATAATTGTCAAACGTGGTTAAGTGTGTTGAAAAATTGGTTAAATGAGTAATATGAAAGCAGTGATTATTAACATAAGAATGATAAAAAAGTAGTGGGTAAATGGCATAGGAAGTAAATACTTGAATCGTTAGAGTTACTTGTAACAGTGTGGGAGAATTTAATTTATCACATGATGGCGCTTGAATTATAAAAAATGTGATTAATATAATTATAAAATGAAGTTAATTGTGTTGATAAAACGGTTAAATGACCATTGTAGTTTGATAACACACATGTTCACCTAAGAATAACTTGAAAGTGTTTGATAAGAGTTTTACAGTAAGTTAAGTTAAGTCAATCTCATTTTTCTATTGTTGGAGGCATAAGGTGGAAGAATTTTGTTAAAGATAACATTGCATCTGATTGGAAAAACATTGGATTGAGATAGATGTTAAACGTGGTTAACTATGTTCAACAATTGGTTAAAGCACTATTTAAATTTAAAATTGATGACAACTTTCTTTCAGCATTCCAATCCTTAACCCTATGCACTTTTGTTTGTTTCTCTTAAAGAAGTGAACTTTAAGCTTAACTCAACTTTACAAAACCAGCTTATAAGATGAGGTTTGCACCTATTTATAAACTATTGAAATGTCTCATCTCTAGTCGATGAGGGATCTCCAACACACATCTCTCACACTGAGACTCCTCAACTCGAACCTGAAACTTATATGTAAGGGTGATTCGATAGCGGCCTGATAGGTCCAACAACCTTGTTAGGATAGACTTTGATACCATTTTAAGAAAATAGACTTTAAGTCTAACTCAACCTTACAAAATAGGCTTATAAGGTGATGTTTGCACCCACTTATAAACTATTGAAAGGTCTCATCTCTAGTCAACGTAGGATCTCCAAATTATATTTTCAGCATTTTTTATGTCAACACATCTTTTTACTTTATTTCTAGTCGATGTAAGATCTCCAAATTATATTTTAACATTTTTTATGCCAACACATCTTTTTGCCTTATCACATATCCAATATTACGTTCAACATCATCTAATTTAAAATGTCATATAATAATATTAGAGTAATGATGAGATACATGGTGGTATAAATGTATTATTTCTTCATAGTTTAAACAAAGAATGAATCTCTCAACTAACCTTATACAAATAATTCAGATTATAAATAGTACATATTTTACTAGTGTTGAATTAAAGAAAATTATTATCGACCCTTTCACCTCATGGAAAAACTAAAAAAAAAATCATGCTTTATTAAATAGCATCATATGTATCGATATCTAAAATTTAAAACAATTACATCGTCATAATTTAAATCCAACTATATTGCCTAAAGAAAATATTATATCATTGTATTTATAAAAAAATAATGTCGTCACAACCTATTTGAAATGTATAACCAATTGATAATACATTTAATAATAATATAATACATTACAATAATAATAATATCTCATTAGTAAAAAAGTTGTCAAATATCAATACAACAAACAAAAAGTTTCAAATGCTTATCAATAAATAAAAACCATTACTAACGTAACAATCCAATTTTTAAATATAAACTTGTGAAGTTATGAAATCCATTTTGAGCTGAGAAAAACTCAATTAATTAGATGAGTTATCTTGTATCACCTGGTGAAATGATCATTGTACGATTAGAGCAACCGTTTAACTGTTAGAAATGGATTGAAAATAGTAACCATTTAACACGTCAAACGTCGAGCTTTCGTAGCTCAGTTGGTTAGAGCACCCGTTTAGTAAGCGGGAGGTCTTGAGTTCGACTCTCAACGAAAGCAATCCCTTTTTTGTTTTCCATTTTTAAGTGTAATTACAGTAATTGTAGCGAACAAAAATTTCAACTTTCATCTTCTTTTCAACGAAGCTTTCGTAGCTCAGTTGGTTAGAGCACCCGTTTAGTAAGCGGGAGGTCTTGAGTTCGACTGTCAACGAAAGCATTTTGTTCTTCTTCACAAAATCTACAGCTTTGAGTTTTGGAAACCATGAGCATTGATAGATAGTGTATATACTAACAGTTCACACACAATATCCATCCATTTTAATCACTATTTCCATGCCCAATTTAAGCCTACTATGCCCCCATTTCCACACTGAAATTGGGTTACTAGTGTGAGTTCTTGGCTTTCTTAGCCCTTATAAAATCTGATAAATTGAAAGATTTTTCAACAAGGTTGGACAAAGTCAACTTCAGATCAGAGGTCAACATGGGAAGTATCTGGGACAATGTGTTCACATCTACCATGGCTCTGTGGGCTGATGCATCCACTTCAACTCTGTAAAACTCACCAAGGGCAACGAGTGATGCTGAAGAAAGGTTTGTTCCTGCATGCAAACATATGTAAAGTCACTATCTTTTCATACCTAAGCATCAAGTGTTATGAGAAATAGAGAGAAAGATACCACCAGACTTTATCAGTTCACGTGCCAGAGGAAGGGTGTCCAGAAACAGCCAATTATGAGGAATCTCCACGGAACATCGAACGAACTCGTGGATGAGGAAAGGTGCATCAAAAGTCCGAGCATTATGTGCAACCCATAACACGTATCCACCATGTTTCTCTCGCCTTTTAATGTACTGCAACAAGATGGGTACCAGGTTTTCCATCCTAAAACAAGTTTAGGAGAGAACAAAACTAATGCAGTCAAATCGGTCCCATAAAAATGTATATCATGATGATAATATTGGAACATGTGGAAAATAAGGAACTTGGAGGCTAACATGATGCAGGAAAGTTTGTTCCCTCCAAGCTTTCGTCAGGGGTAGTAATAGTATTGTTACCACAATTATTTAGTCACGCAACCATGCATGAGTCAAATTGAGAGATTATGGAAGGATAAGAAAATCCAACCACCATATTAGAACTGTTGAAATTGATTAAAAATAATAGTACTTATCAGTTAGTTTATAAATAATGAGTCTTCTAATTTCAACATAGTATATACATAGTCATAATTTTTACTTATTCGTGTTATTTAGACATAAAACTCCTCTACAAGGAAAAGCATTTAGATGACACATAGCCACCAGTTACTTCAGCAATTTTGCATGTGAAATGATCTGATAACCATCCAAACATACTCCCAAGGAAGGCTCTTTCCTATAAGTTAAGTATGAGAATATGTTGCCAAAGTAGTCTACAAGCATAATTTCTAAATTTTAAGCTGCTTTAATTTGTTTTCCTTGGTCACTTTAACTAATTTGTTGGGTAAAAACAGAGAAAAGGGCTTTACTTTGAGAGGTAAGCATAAACAAAGAGCACAACACATTACATGCAAAAGCCATATAGTATATTTATTACCTTGGGACATCAGTTCGGTTCACCATATGGGTAGCAATTCCATGAATACGTGAATTAGGTACATGGCATTGAGGATTTACAAGAGTTTGGAAAGTGTTGTTCTCACCACCTTGGAGATCTCGAAGTGCAATCTCAATGATCCGATCATTTACTCTGCTATACCCAGTAGTCTTAAGATCAAAAACAATAACAGTGAGTAGGTCAGATAAGTTTTTATACTGAGCAATTTCTTGTACTTCAGGCCACTGAATTTTCTGGAACTGATCTAGTTCTGTCATATTTACATTCACTGTAGCATTGAGTGAAATCTCCTCTCTAGAAATTTCATGCTTGGTACTTTTTGATTTGGTGTTCCAAGTGGTTTGTTTACTTCCTTCTGCTCTTGTAGCTACAAGTCTTTTAGTCCACTTAGTAGGGAATCCTCTCTCAAGCACATAAATTCTAGAACCAAGTAGTCTGATGCTAGAGTTGTTTCCATAAATCTTGATAAAACCGCACAATGCTTTATCTTCCCTACAATTGGCTAAGCTATGTATGCTGCATCTGAGTACTTGCAGTAGGGAAAAAATAGAAGACCCTGTCCTCATCTGAACTCAATAATGCTAAGTTATCTAGCACTACTTATATAGTGAGCAGATAGTTGCAACCTGAACTGAATAAATAAATTAGTCAAACAAGAATAAAAAAAGATACTAGCATAAATAAATTATATTATGGGAAGTCACAACAAAGAAAGTATATGGCATGGTAAATGATAAACTATTATCTGTTAAATCTACCATGATAGATAACTATACAGAAACATTTGATAGTAATAAATTCATGAAGAATGAATAAGTTCTCACTCAGAGTACTCCAACATAATGGAATTGGATGGGACATCACCCCGATAGGTCCATTTCTTGTATCCTATTTAAACGATCTAAAAAATGAAATTTAACATTATTTTATTCCATTTCGTCTCTGCATCAATACAAAATATGAACATGCATACATAATAGGGAAACTAGTAGGGTAAAAACAAGCTATGTGTGGCAATATAACAATCATGGTGCATTTGTCAAATAAATGGCTGTTGCAAAGAGGTGAAAAAATAAAATCGGTGGATACTATACAACATTACAATTCAGCAAGAAAAGACAGGCCCATGACATAATGACAAGAAAATACGAAGGTCAACTATTTGAAAAGAAAAAAAAATACATTTTTTTTCAATATATGAAAAAAATCGCAACTTGAACTTAAAATGAGTGAACAGAAAAAGAAAAAAAAAACACACACACACACACACAGAAAGGTGAGATGATTGATTCAATGACAATTTTATGGTGTAAAACTGAAGAGATGAAGGGTGCATTAGGGTTGCGTAGAAGACTGAAACTTGAAGACTTACCAGTTCAAAAATTCCTTGGCAATGCAAGTGCAAGAAGAGGAGCTTTGAAATGTAGCTAGACACTAAAGAAAAAGCATTTGTAAGAATTGCAGAAGTTAACAATTTGAATATTTAGAGAAGGAACAGAAGCAACTCAGCAACGTTCCGTTTTTACTTTTCACTTTTTCCATGTTTGATTCACTTGTTGTCTTATTTTGAAACACCATATTTCTACTTATTTTTTAAAATTAATTAGGCATCTTTATTTTATAACTTCATTTCTAAATTTTATTTTAGTTAAAAAATATTCACACACGCAGCATACTTACTAATTCTTCTGTTACGATTTGTAATTTTTCCTCATTCTGATAGCGGTCGCATATATAGGTACATATTTTGTGTGGGAAAAGGAGTTTTAACTAAATTTCTTTTCTATAATCATATTTTGATTTCTTTTATTGTTTACCTAAATCGTTTTTCAAAATCCTCTTTACTATTTTACATTATTTTTATACGTTCCTTATAGCGATTATACCAATATGGTCTACTTTCAGTAGTTTCTTTTTTAATTTTATAATAAGAGCGATTTTAAAAGTTGATGTTCAATAAATTTATAAGCATTAACTAGCAAATCGTTCTAATTGACATGAACTAGTCTAAAACATGTAAAAAGGAATAAAAAAAAAAAGTAACAGTTATATTCAATAAATTTTTTTTATAGTTTAAGATTGTTATTAGTGCTTCGACGGAGTACTGAACGGACAGGGACTCCTGAGGAGTGGAATTTCAAATTCATTGGGTTCTGAGGGTATTTAAAATTCTTTTATTTTTGAATTGCTCTTAAAAAATTCTTAAATTTCAAATTTTTTTTTATCTAAACAACTTATTTTTAATTTAAAAAAAATAATTTTTTAAAATAAATGATTTATTCTTCTAAATTACTTCATCCAAATACATTATAAATGTATTTTTATATTTTTTCTACTTTAATTGGGGATGTGATATTAAAAGTTATACAGAATATGCTCAATAATAAAAATATATTAAATATATGGATAATCTTTAATATTCTTTTTATGAGGGAAAGGAAAGTAAAAAATTAAATTAAAAGTTTCTTTCAATTAAATTATATTTATATAGTTTTATATATATAAGGATGAATTATTTGATTATATTTTTACTGTTCAATTGAAACGCAAACGATAACAAAAATAACATTCAATTATAATTCAATTATATCATTAATAATAACAGCTCTACATTTTAATCTCTCCCTATACAACTGAGGATAAGTCAGTATTCTATCTTATTGTGTGGATTATTATTTACATTCATATTCTCACCTATTAAACAAATAATTATCCCTCTCATTGGGTTTTACAATAATGAACCACGAGTTAAATATAAAGATTCATTTAATACTAGAGAAAGTGAACCTAAAACTTCATTGAAGGTTATTTTCTCATTACATTAAAGGTTTGTTTACTAGAGTAGAAGACGCTTAGACGGTAAAAAGACCCTTTGCTCTTGCTGAACTAATAGTAAAATGTTTTAACTTCCTTAGGACAGTGTCTTTCCCACTTTGGAACACGACGACTGAGTGCACATAACGAGCCTGGCACCGATTAGAAGCAATAGACTAATACTCCCGAGTATAAATACAATGTTGAGATTACACAATAATTGCAGCATATTTTCTTTTTGAAACAAAGTCCAAGGCTGAAGTACTAAATACTTAACCGGGACCTACATAACCTTATAATAATGGAACTATGATGGGGTAAACTTCAGCCAATAAAGCTTACAAAGGAAGGGGATAAAAGAAAGACTCCAACGTTCCTTGTAACTATTTTTAGCATTTGGCATTTGCCCAAAAACCAATCGTAACTTTAACTGCAATCTATGACATATATATCAAGATAAAAAAAAAAAAAATCACGAGACTCAGCATTCATTAATTCTATGGAATGATCACTTGGCAGAAAGAAGACTCTACGGTGGCAAAAAAATATAGCCACACCACAAAGCATTTTACACCATGAGATATGAAATACGAGGCACTGCAAAAACCCAATCCGGTCCAGCAACCATGTATTTACTTGCTGAACCTTGTAAGACCCAATGACAATGACAATGACAAGACTTTGACTTGTCCCCCAACTGCTGTCCCGTCATAATGGAGGACTTTACACTGATAGGACCAACCGAAACTCCTGCAATTGAAGAAATTCTGAATAATCATTCAACAATTCAAGGAAGCACAAAACACACGTAACTGCCAAAACATAATTGATTAATTTCATTAAATAATATACAGATAACATAAGCAAGAGCAAAGCCAAATATAAAATGATACCCCCAGTAGAGCATGAGCATCTTCTAATTAAAGTTAAATCCACCGGAAGGCACAGTAGGAGCCTCATTGTTACCAAAGTTGAACCCTGACTGAGAAGCATCCCCAGGAGGCATAGTCTCGTCTTCCTCCTCCAACCAATATGTCTCAAGAATCTTCACTGCCTTTTCATAAATCTCTGTATTGTCATGACTCTGGAGGTTCTCAATTTTCTCCAGCCCCTCAGCGTCATCAATCATTTGGGCATATAGATTCACATCACCAGTGTTGCCAATACTTTTATCAGCTTCTCCGACCTTCAAGATGTTTTCAAGGCCTTCCAGGCAAACTGTCACAATCCTCGGGTCGGGACAGATGAGAAGATCACACAAGGGCTTAATACACCCTTGACTTACTAGGAACCTGTAAACAAGGGAAAAATAATTCATATCTATCTTGCAAGAAATAAAATCATGATATCATATTAACCTCCCGAAGGATATTAAAAAACAGTGTTTCTCCATACTTGATTTGCTCATGGGAACCACCGGATGTAGCATTTGAGATAGCCCAAGCAGCCTCTTTCTTGATATCAAACTCGGCATTTTGAAGTAAGTTGACCAGAGGGGTAATTAAATTAGCCTCAATCACGGACTGTTTATTATCAGGGACCGAACAACATATTATTCCAACAAGAACTTAAAATGAATAACAAGTTTTAATTATCATAAAATGAAGTAACTAAACCTGAATCTGCTGTTTATTCCCAGCTGTAATGTTTGATATAGTCCAACAAGCTTCCTTCTTAATGCTTTTTTTATAATTATTGGTCAACAGATTCAGAAGGCAAGGAAGAGCCTGATGATTGATGATAACCTATTGAGCAAAAAACAAAAGGTTTAAGCAGACATGAACTAGAAAAAAAATCATCAACTAAAGCATGTTTTCATGCCAAAACATCATTTTCAAAATAGAGACTGATTAGGTGATCTTGGCAGTAACCTATTAAGTTACACCTTAAGAAACAAACAACAGATTGGAATTGTCTGAATATGACACTCCGGTGAAAATCCTTATCTATACAGAAATAGTCCAGCCAAGAGAAGGAAGGGCATATGGCTCAAGCAGATAGCATTTCACTTTGATGTATGTTAGTCTGAGGGGAAGGGAAAATCAGAAACCAACAAATATCTAGTAATCTTAAAAAGAAACATTAATAGATAAACTTACTAGATGACAAACACACTAGATGATAAATCAAATATAAAAAAGTCACACTATGGAGCACTTTGCATCAATGAGAACAAGACACCAACAGTAAAAAAGTAAAATGGACATTGTACTACAGGATCGTTCATGCACAAAACAAGAGGAAAGTTCAAATGGCTAATTGCAAGTAATGCTATCACTGTTTTCCTTATTCTGTGATGTACTGCCGAAAGGCAAAGTAATATACTGTACACAACAACTACAAGAGACATTCCTCAACATAATACCTGAGTTTGCAGATCATCTCCAGTGACTATATTTCCAACAGTTCGAAGAGCAGGAATTAGTACTGAAGGGGATGGATGCCTGAAGAAGCGGAGGACAGTATTAAAATGACATATGAGAGTACATATCTTTGCATAGTCATGTTTGAGAAGGGGAGTACTCACATCAGAAGCTCAACAAGTCGGGGACAAACACCAGCTTCAATTACAGCTTGGATTTTATCATTTGTACCATCAGAAAGATATGACAGTGCCCAACATGCATCAGTCAAGACTTCTTCATCATTTGAATGGATAAGACGTGCAAGAGCAGGCAGTGCCGGTTTAACCTTAAGGGGGAAAAAAGGTAAAATCTATGATCGGTGAAATAGATATAGCAGCTAATAATCAATCGGTAAAAGCATGACACAAACAAGAAACAACTAGTCAATTATACAGCCTATGGGTAACCCTATTTTTTTTTTTAATTACTAATTCAATATTTTCTGTTTTGCTTACATGATTGTAAGTACAACAGTTAATAGTAAAATTTGATCATAATGGCCTACTCAAGATGTACTTAAGTGCAAATATATTCAATTGGAGAGACTGAAGCTTGGCTCCTAACAAGAGAAATATCACATGAACTATAAAATAATGCCAAATACAACAAAAAGGACTGAAATTTAAAAAAAAAAAAAGAAAAAACTAAAGAAAATAAGAAACGGCGCTATAATATAATCCACACTACTTTGTAGCCATAGCAACCTTAACTTTCCAAATTTCCCTCACCCTCTCCTCCTCACGACCCACCCTCTCATAAACATTTAACTTTTTCACTGCGAGGACCCTGCCAATTCACACCCTGCAATCTATTCCATTATGCTCAGGGTTCACACATCAATTTGAGCCCTCCCTCACAGCCCTTCTATTCCTTATTTCTCCTAGCATACACATTAGTTTCAGAGCCTAAAAGCGTATTTGCAACTTCATAACAGGAGAGGAAAAGTTTTGCTTAAATAAAATGAAGAAAAAACTGAAGAATGTTCATCGGATCAAAGGACCAACTATAATAAGGTATCAATATAATGCATAATAACATAAAATTCTAATCTATAAGGTATATACTAGATACAGAGACTTGATTAACATGAACATTCAAAAGAATAAATTGAGTTATATATAACTGATTATCATATGTGACAACATGTAAATTTCAAGGTTGATAACTACATAAATAATATTTCACCAAGGGTGAAACGAAAAAATTGTAGTATTTCATCACATTAACAGAGAATACAATATCCATACAAAAAGTTAAGGGCTAAAAATATATATTTTTCACCAACAGTTATTATTTATAGAAATTAACCAATAGATATTTTTATACCTGATCAAAAGGAGGCTGTGGCTTGCCCCTGCAGAAGTTTGAAAGTGTCCAAGTAGCATTTCTAAGCATTGAAAGCTTGGCCTGTTCGTTCAATTGTGCTAACAAAGGAATCAATGCCCCATGACCGAGAACAAGGTCACGGCATCTAGGAGAATCCCCAGCAACATTTCCTAATGCCCACACCGCCTATGAATACCCAAAACACCAAGAGTGAAATTGTTAAGCTTTTACAAAATGATAGCTTGATACAAGGCATGTATGCAACTACAAGGTATTGTTGCCTGTCTTCTGTTGTCAGCTATGCATTAATAGTTAATAAATAAAATACCCAGCACAAGTATAAAGCTGATCGCTCAAACCCCATCCCTCTCTATTGCATGTGCAAGCACGTACATGAGAACATCACACCCACAAACATCCAAATCCAAAAATAGAGAAGTGCTACTTTTTTAATTTCATTAACACAAAAAAATTTCTGATCTCAAAGTCAGATTTTGGCTTTCACAGCCAAATGAAGGAATGTTAAGATATGAATAATACATACCTGTTCACGGACATCATCACTGGGAGAAGCAAGTAGCTTGACGAAAATTGGGACAGCCCCATGGTCAATCACCACCTTGGTGTTTTCAGACGTTCCAGAAGCTATATTTGTCAAAGCCCAAGCTGCCTCAAACTGCAGCACGCAACAGACAAACATCAACATAAGTAATATTCAAATTACTAATTCAAAAACAAATTAAAATAGAAAGAAAAAAAAAAGCAGACAAGCTAAAACCTGCAACTGCGGAAAGTCTTCCCTCATCAGAAACTCGACAAACCGAGAAACTACACCAGTCTGAATAACCTCCTCGATCGGGGGACTTCGTTCTGGTCAAAAAAAAAAAAAAACAAATTAAGTAAAGCTTCATTAAATTCACCAACAAATTAAACACAGAGACCAATCCGAACCAATCGAAAGCAGCTTCCTAAACTGAGTCGTTGCCTCGAGTTGCAAGTTATTGTCCTCAGTCCAAACACCAGCAACCATTGATGGTAGGTGTTCCAACTGCATCAACATACAACATACAACCACACAACTTTAATTCAAAAATTAAATAAAGCAAACGCAACTATAACTAATCAGAGTGAGACGAATACACTAACAAAAGATAAAAACGAAAGTTATTCGTTAATTGACCTTCTTCTCTACCAAAGTAGAGTGAACGGAAGCAGGAATCTGTTGAGGTTGGAGCCCTTCGCGCCTCTTCTTCTGCAAACTCTCTTCTCTGCGGTTCTTCCGGATCTCCACCATGGTGTCTTCCCGCCGTCTCCGACCTTCCTCGGCGTCCACCACCACCTTGTACCGGTTCCGGCGGACCTCGGTCCTGGAGTTCCCGCTTGGGCGATACGACATCGTTTCAGAGAGAATCGACGGAAACTGTACGAACTAAGAAGCAGCGCACCGTTCCTGGGAGTGTTGAATTGGGGAAGCTAACGGTAGGGTTTGGGATAACTAGATATGGGAAAGTAAAGAGAGAATTTTGGGTGTTCTGTGCGAGTTTGAACAGGGGAAGTGGAAAGCGAAAAAGGTTTATATACGAGGGTGGAAATGGAAGCTGAAGTTGGTTTGAAAGTGGACCTGGATCCGCTCATATTTGCGAAAATGCCATTGGTTTGAATTGAATGAAGATGAGGGAAAAAGTTACTTATATTATCGATTGTAGTTTGTAGACGACAATAGTTGGTGTTGAAATACTATTTGATTATTTATGAGCAGAAAAACACACTTGGCCCAAACAATACAAACCTGGGCTCATTTAAGCTTTCATTATTTTAGAACAAGAAACTCCACCCAGCCTAACAAGAAAACCCAAACAACTGTATGAATTTAATTAACATTATATGAATTTTTTTAAACTTTATATTTTTACATTTCATCTGAATTCTTGCTGTGTTTGAAGCTACTTGCTATGAAATTTCTTAAAAGAAAATATGCAGACGCGTGAGGTTTGGGAGTTAAGTACCAGATTTTCTATGATCCCCGCGTTTAAATCATCACCATAGGAAGCATACCACGAAAATGTACGAGATGAGCAGGTTCAGGTTATTTTTTGTCCATCTATTTCACCCTGCACTAGTTATCATTTTGACTTTTAAATCTACCTATTTCTCGCAGGACACTATTTAACTTCTTTGTTTTAACAAGAAAGGGCAATAGGATAAGTTCTAAGTTGATGATTGGGTATTTGGACATTTCACCTTTGTGTACGAAACTAATTTTACCACAAATTGTATATGTGACTCTTGTTGGTGCCTGAGGACCCATGTTGTGGATCTCTTCACTGCACTGACAATCAAATCGGTAACTAACAGAAACAAAAACATAAATATAGACACATTTTGTCTAAGGAAACCAACCAAAGACTACAGAATCTAGGTGTTATAATTTTACAGCTTCACATTCTTTTTGGTTGCTGCATCCCTTTCGACTGATATGACTCACTTGATAACACTTTGAATCTTATACCATAGTGCTGTTGGGTTTTCCACTCCTTGACATTAACACTGGAACTGAGGAAATGAGAATGACAGAAGTTTGTTCCACCGCAAGAGGCAAAGTAAAGGGCATCTTGTTGCCCCCATATTCTACAGGGAGAACGACAACACGGTTTGTGATTTGAATCTTTGATTTGTCATTCTTGGTTGAATAACCACCTTGCATAGTTGCAAATGCTATCCAAAAGGGGCCCAACTATCCTGTTCAACACTCAATCCAGAGAGAAATTCCTTTGTGTATGAATTGATGACATCAGGATTGTTGAGTGGCATGTCTGTTATTTCTGGCACTGAATTTGGATCAGAATAGATTTGGTAATTATGTACGCCTTCATCTATGTAAGAAGTTGAGCCATATGGTTGACCATAACCAGCCCATGTTCCTTGATGACCTGCACAAAACAGGTAAAAGCAAGCGAAGGAGGCATTCAATAGGAAGAACACATTTAGGGAAAACAAGACAAGGGCTATAACTAAAATGAAACAGCAACAAAAAAAATCTAACTTTAGATGATATACCTTGTTGTTCTGTTGAGATATTTAACTGTTGAAAACCTTGCTCTGTAGCATCAGACTGCCCCACTCCTGGACATGCCAAAGGTCTTAAGCAGCTCAATGATATCTCATGAATTGATTTGAGATTATCCATATTTTGGTAAGCATGCTGCTTCAATATTTCCACCACACGCTGCCAATGGAAGAAAGGATCCAATCACTTCTAACCCCAAGGTATAAATACAACACTATTGTACATGGACAATGATAAGACAATGTGTTACCACTGCATAACCAATTTGGAATATGATATTGAGGGGTTAGGCCTTCACCGAACATATATTGTTTTATTCTGATCTGATCTATGAAACGAGATGAGGAGATGATAATTCTGATAGTAGTAATTATACTCGTTTTTAATATAAGATCCCGGTAAAATGTTTCTTAATAAAGCGCTAATTAACATAAGTGAACCTAGTCATCAAGGAGACCCTATTCATATCATCACTTTCAACTTGAGAAAGAAATAATACCCATAATTTAAGTGTTAGAATAAAATTAGAGGTGACACCCCTTGAATATTTTAATTATGATTGACATGAGATATTCAAATATAAATAAAAATCCCGAAATCCATGAGAGGGCATAATACAACATAAGTGCTGTATCTTGGAGGGTCCCATATCTCTGGTGTTGAAGAGATATGAATGGGCTTACCTTCTCATCGGAGGTAAGAGCATCAGGGGATAGATAATTTTGGCCATCAAAAGTCACACCCATAAGGACATAGATGGAATTGAAAATCAAGCTTGTCGATTGTTCTACTGTGTGGTATACGAAAGTCTCGTCGTCATCTATCACACAAGTCTTGACATGTTCAATAATTGACATCCATGATCTCTTTGGAATGTTGCCAACCTTCTACATCTCCACAGCAATAAATCAAAATGAATATACATATTCTATGTATGAATTTTCAATAGTTATTTACATGGAGGATTAACGAAGTAACTAATGATTATATACACATGACAAAAAGAGAAAAGGAAAAGCGAATTTTACCTCAAGTAATGAAGATGGATTTGTTGTGTATAACCGCAAGAGATCCTTCACGGTATGAATTCCATGGAGGGATAGCCTCTCGTGAATTTTTCCATCCTTGGCAATTTGCTCTAATCGCCAAACATCATCGTTCAGGGAAGGAGGGTGGTGTTTCTTGTACGCTGAAACGCAAAATTTCAGTTCATTGCTATAGTTTTCCTAATAGACAAAGACAATAATCAAAACAATAGATACGACGTGAAAAGAATAAGCTAGTTTTTGAGACTTACATTCTCCTCTGTAATCTTTTACCACAAAAGGTTCGCTTCTACCTTCCTTAATGTTAGCTTCACTACAAGTTGTTTGGATAACTTTGGCTCCCAACCTAAACTTTCTGCTTCTTATCCACCTTGAATTATCTGTGAACATAACTTTATTGATACAACCTACTCCATTTTTCAAAGTAACGAATCTATCTCCATTCAATAATGGCCTTCGCCCATCTCTCTGGCGCAATATATTGACATTGAATTCACTTTCACTCCAATTCTCACTTCCATTGAGACCGAACTCGCCATTCAGGACACAGATTTCTACCTTTACAGAGGAGAGGGGACCAACATTAACTACTGACTGGTCTCTAACATCAAAGAGAGCAATTTGAATGGGTGTTTTATCCTCTGATATCACGTTAGAGTGTGTGAAAATTATATCAGGCAATTTGTTAGTGAAACGCAACTCAAAGGGTGCAGCTCTAGACGTGCCAATCTCATCAACCCATGCCCTGTAACAAATTTGAAAACAATATCACATTAAGTAATATATGATCCAGATTCAGTAAGAAAGACAACCAACCACGTAATAGCAAGCACAAAACAGTTAATTCTCGTGAACAAAATTGAGCAAGAGAAACGAACCTTGGAGGTAAGTAACCTTGGATTGTACGTTCCACCTCCTCTCGTACCTAGCTCGTGCATTTATATTACACATTAGTGAAAGGTTAGAAAAAAAACTCGTACATATTTCAAATACTTGGTACTCAATATTCTCATGGAAAATAAGATGAGAAGAAGGAGAGCAAATAGTAAGCTCATTTAGCAACTGCAAATAGTAAGAAACAGTACACATTTACATCACAGTATAACAGACTTATTGTTAATTGTTTACCACTTTTCGAAAGAAACGTTCGAAGTACAACTCGTAGTCCTTGGTCAATACCCCTTTTGTCACATTTCTAAGGCCACAACACAACAGCAAAAAAAATTCAAATTTAGAGTTTGCAGCCAGTGACACCATAATAAGTGTTACAAATAGCAAGTACCTAAGAAGTGCATGTTTTGGATCATTATGTCTCTGTCCAGATTGCATAATTGGAATTCTATTACCTCTGCGCTCACCACTTTCATTCCCCTCGAGAGTTTGCCTATTATGTGGTACCATCCAAAGATTTGAAATGAACAACTAAGTGGTAAGAGGTAAGAGGAGAAAATCTAAAGCCTTGATGGCATATATATAAGTGTGAGGAAGATGTAAGGAAGCCTCGTTATAGATGTAATCAAGCTCGACACGTAAAGAGACACTTGAGAAGCATTTAGTGTGAACTTTTTGTCTCTTATCAACGAAAAGAACAAACATTTTTGGACACTAATGAAATGTTGAAAACATAAAAGCGACCATCTGTTTATTTTAATAATAGAAAGGGAACCACTATTACCATTCTTTGTTCTTATAAAAGAATTGGGGAACTTTGAAAATCAAAATAAATCCTAACTAACCGCGTGGTTTGGTAAAAGACCTGGACCTTCCAAACCATTGTGTGGCTAGTGATCTTGAAGTTACGCCTTTGGAACTAGAAAGTGATGGATGGACAATGATTACTGTGAAAATGTAATTTGTGTACGATCATACGACAGGGGAACCGAAGAACATGCAAACGCGCTTTTAAGGTAGGTGAAAACCATTACCACGGAGACTAGTGACAATGTTTTTCTCCACTTACGCGCTATAGAACACACGCATTTGCATACATCTCTCTCTATCGAACACAAAACGTTAATTTCTGGTGCTATTCTTGTACGAGAAAACTTGTTGCAGAGAAAAGGGTGGAACTACTTCTTTTCAGTTCTTAAAAATTACTATCACATGCAGTTGTTGAATGAAAATTCAATAATGATTAAGAGATCTCACAATTATGTATGATAAATTACATAAGTGTGTATAACAAATTACGAATTAATTATAGTGTTAAACTACATTTTTTTAGAAAGGGAGAGAGATAATCACATCATCACTTGGTAATGCAATGTGGTAAATGCATAAAAAAGAAGGAAAATATACTTTGTTATGGATTTAGAAGGTCTAAAGTCTGAGATAGTCTGAAACTAAACGAGAATATATTAACTATTAATTTTATTTAAATGTATTCAATGTTTAAAGACGATGCAGTGCATAAATGCGTTATATTTTTATTGTTGATCTTTTTCCTTTAGAAATACGTACGTGTATTTTATTGAAAGAAAATTTTCAACACTTAAACTGAGAAGAACATATAATTAGAAGGTGATGGTTGACCATATTATGAATTTGTCTTTTACACGTTTCTAATAATTTGACCCAGGGAAAATTAATTGTAATAGATTTTAACAAATTTTTTATTATTAATTTAAACTTGTTGAAAATCATTAATTATATGAGACCGTTTGTTCTTATTTAAATTTTGATAATAGTAAAAGATGTATTACTAGAGAAAGTATGATACTTTCTTATATTATAGCCCATCCTCTTTTGCTATACGCTTCCCTCTATCTCTAAATGAATCGAGTATCTATAAAATAACACATTTTTTGCGGTTATCATACTAGTTATTGCTGCAATATTGCTGAAAACTTTCCACGGACGATATTTTGTAATTCTGTTGAAAAAAAATGAGTCAAAGAAATGGCTTGAGAGATGAATCAAGTTATTTTATATTAAAAAAATGCTTTCACGGGGTGGTGGTTGGTTGATATAGTCAATTTCAACGAGTCTAGAATGGGAAGAATGCAGAGATGTTAGTCCAGAGACAACGTGGAAGGAAAATATGGTTGAAAGTGACCACAATCAGATCTTCTACAGAAACTATTTCACAGAAAGTTCCCGGCTGAGATGAGAAATTTGTATGAACTTACATGTTCAAAAACCCTAAAGTATTTGTTTATCATTTCGAGAAAGATAAAGATTCATTTTGCATACTTAACTACCATATGTCTAGTAAAGATATTGGTAATTGTACATATTTCACTCGGTGATATTTCTAATTTTTGCATTCTATATATTTTTTTATTTTTTTATTGAGAAATAATTTATTGGCCTTTTAATCAAAGTGGTGCAGTTTGTTTTCAAAATTATATAAATCAGTAAATTTTAAAAAATTATAAATTTCAGTAAATTGTTTCTTAATTATACAATTTCACAATTATTAGAGAGAAGTTGTGTTATCTAATTTGGTAATTCGTCTTTGACTAACACGATTTTAGTATTAATAACAACTTCGATTAATTTTAACTAATATTTCTATTTATATTGACTTTATGTAGGATATAAATTTTTCAATATTTTTCTTTTTTCATTTACATAAAAAGAAGTTACACAACTTCGAATCAAAGTGTGTTGTAGAGGATGAAGAAGGAGGTGTTACAAAAGTTGCAAGTGATCGACACATGAATCTTCTTTCTTACTTCTATGTTATTCTCTTTTTCTCACAAGCATGGTAGCCAAAGTAAGTGTTTCGTTTCTGGGAAGCATTTGTATTGATTACTTTGTGCGTTATTTCTTGGTTAAATTCACAGGAATTCAAACCATTGTTATGGCCCTTACTAATTTGGTAGTGGTGGATGTGGATTATGTGAGAGTGTTACTTGAACTCATGCAGGCTGTTAAATTTGTGTTCTCCATACAGGGTCTGTCGTACCCTAGGGTGAACGTGAGTCTGGGTGGGAATGCAATTTTTACAGGTTTGACAATTAAGGATGATAAGAAGGTAGAAGGAGGAGCTCTAATTCCCAAGCTTGAACACAATTGGCAATCAGATACATTTCAAAGAAAAACTTGTTAGAAAAATGAAGGATAACAAGTCTTACATCTGGTGCCCTCCCAAATGGGAACAACACTAACAATAAATGTAAGGAATGATCTTCATGTTTTGGTTTGGGCAATAAAGTGGTGTGTGAGACAAGTTCGTCTTATTGAGATTGAAGTGTGCTACCTTTGTGCGACTTTAGTGTAAATGAATAAAAAAAATGTTGAAGCCATGCCCCCTACTTGAATTTAGTGTAAATAAGAAAACTAACTAAGATTAATCAAAGTTGTGATTGACCCACACAAATTTACCATCAATGCTAAAGTCGAGTAGGTCAAAGACAATTTCGCTTAAGGAGTATCAAAGTCAGAGTTTAGATAACACAACTTGTAACAACCTCATTACTATATAAATATTTGTTATTTAATTAGAATTTGTGAATAAAATTATTTTCTTTTTGTAAAATAGAATTTCCCTAGAAAGAATATAACTTTTAGTATCATTTCACATATATAAATGTATCTCGACATTTCATATCTTTTGTAAATATTCATAATATATTACAAATGACATAAGTTTTCTACAATAAGAGTTCGACATCATAATATAGAACTATATTCATATTTTATACATTCTACAATAATTGAGCTAAGTTTCTTATAAGTCAACCATCTAAAAAAATCTTCAAAAGATTATTTTTTTGACAACTCTTACTAAGGAGGTTCTACTTCTACCCATACAATAGAGACATATGAAAAAAAACATGAAAGGAAACATGAAAGGAGTGAGATCTTTATAAGTCTTAAATATTAATCTTAATAAACCTAACAAACAATACAAATAATGGGGAGCATATGATTACAACCACAATCAATAGGGCATATGACTTGACCTTCAACCAAAATAATTACTCTCACTTTCTGAGTCATATAGATCCATATACTACTTTTGATAATCGAACCTAAACATCAAAAGTTATTTTGAAAAGTGATTAAGTAGTTAAGTATTTTTCATTAAAATATTGATACAATCATAATCATTTTCTCGAGAATTCTGGTCATATGCCAATGAAAGAGATATATACTCACAACCTAAATGTGGCTATGTTGAACAGGTATTAGATAGTATAAGTTTGGCATGTGAAATATCATAGACCATGACACTATTATGAACTATCCAAATATTCACCTACTTAAAATACTTTCTTAGACCCCACTCGATCCCTACCTTTCACCCTACAATGTACCAAACTATAATTTCTCACAGAACACAATGACCATCAAGTTATGTCATATTTATCGTCATTCATAAATTGCACATAACATTTAAATAGATATAATTAGTAAATAATAACAGAGTGTACAAGTAGCTTTCTTTAATCCAAACTCATAAAAATACATACTTTTATTTTATATGTATTTATATATTAAAAATTATATTTTAATTATTACAAAATAGAATAAAATAGTAATTAAAATAAGAACTTTAAATAAATATAATTTTGATAAAATTAGAGATAACTTAAATAAAATAAATAAGACTAGTGCGTAACAGAAGATAAAATAAATAAATAAATAAAATCAATGCAAAACTGAAAATAAAATAAATAAAATAATTAGGACTAATGCATAACTAGAGGTAAAATAAATAGGACTAATGCATATATAAGAGATATATAATTCTTTATTTATTTAAAGCAAGAACTTTAAATAAATATAATTCTTATAAAACTAGAGATGACTTAAAAAAATAAATAGGAACAATGCATAACTGGTGATAAAATAAGCAGGATTAATGTGTAACTAAAGATAAAACGAATAAATAAAATAAAATACGTACGAAACTGGAGATAAAATAAATAAAATATGTAGAACCAGTGCGAGACTGAAGATAAAATAAATAGGATCAATGCGTAACTGGAGATCAAATAAATTAAATAAATAAGATTAGTGGGAAACTCGAAATAAAATATAAGACTAGTGCAAAATAAGAGATAAAATAAAATAATCACTACATAACTGAATATAAAATAAATGAAACTAGTGCATAACTGGAGATAAAATAAATGAAAGGAGTGGAGATTGAAGAAATAGAGAAACAAAGAAAGAAAAATAATACATATTTTAATATACTTTAAAATAAATAAGAGAAGACACACATTAGAAATTAAATTACAAATGCTTCCTAAAGGATTGAATTGAAGAATTTTTTTATTTCAAATTCTCTTTCTCTTTCCCTCTCCCTCTCTTTTTCATTTTCTCTCTTTCTCTCTCTCCCTTCCCTCTTCTCTTTATCTCTCTTCCCTTCCTTGGTTATCCCACTACGCCCCACAATGATATAACTTGACTTGGCATTACATCCAAATTAGAACCCCATGTGACTAAAACCCCATGTGACACTTACGTGATGAATTGTTCTTTACGTGACATAAGTTATCTAGCGTGACAGTGAGTAAAAAATAGGATTCCACTGACTTCTCTTTCTCTTTCATTTGTTCAGCGCCGCAACATCATTTCTCTTCCATTTACACTCACGCACTACGAGCTTCATCCTTCATAATTGTCAAATAAACTTTTTCCTTATATTAATACTTTTACTTTTATTATTTATTTTATTTCATTAGATTTATCTATGAAGCAATTAATGTTTCATATTATTTATTTGATTTTATATTTTTAACAATCAAATCTTATCTAAAATACAAAATATTTTAAAATAAAATTTTTTAATAATATTAATTACAAATTAATGTTTTCTAATTTTTATTTTAAGATAAAGATAAAATAATTAATATATTTATTTAAAAATAAGAATGTTATGATAAGAATTTGACTATCAAATAAACACTTAAAAGAGTTGTCATTAAAAAGTTTAGATCAAAAGTAAATTTTTAATTATTTTAATTAGTTTATTTAAAAAATAAAATTGTTAACATATTAATAAAAAAAGCGACAATCGATAAGAATTATTATAGTGAATGTCAGATATCAACTGATGTGTTTTTAGTAGATGATTGAGGTGATATACTTTTAGTTAATTTTTTATATTGATTATGTGATTGTGATGATTAATGAAATGTCTATAAATAATATAGATATATGAAATGTATGTAGTTGAGGTAAAAATATAATATATGAATCATTTTGTTTGAATGAATGTGAATATTGAATATATACATATATATATATATATATATACTAAAATATATATATTAACTACACTAAACATTTAAATTACATAAATTAAAACTTTAAGTAGTAAAAATTGAAAAAAAAAGTTTATTGGACACATGGAACACCACAAATCCTTGATTACAAAGGATTGACCTTTTGTATATTTGAGATGCTAAAACTGTTAATGTTTAATATATGGCTTCTAGATAACATTATAAATATTTGTTATATGACTTTTAGACAACATTAATAAATATTTGTTAATAAATATAGTTTTAAATTATAGATCATTAATATATATATATATATATATATATATATATATATATATATATATTTTAAGATAACTTGATTCCTTTGTTTAATGTTTGTGGTAATATACTATCATTATAAGTACAAATTAAAAAGGTACACTTAAACAAGAGAATAATATATTGTGTTATTCTTTATTTTGACTAATTTGTATGTAAATCTTTGTTGAATAATGATACAAGTTGAAGATAGATATTACTAAAAGAATCATAGTATTGATTATGTGTCATCTAAGTAAGTATTAATCTTGCCTCCACTTAACATATATTTTTTAATATATTTTCAGTTTTTGGTTTTAACACAAGTAATTATTACTGGAATTATTTTAGAATAATGCTAAATAGAATTAACAAGTAATTTTCAATTAAAATATAAATCATGTTTGATACAATTTTTTTGAAAAATAAGATGGAACAACAATAATGTAAATTAATAAAATTTTACTTTGAGATAATAAATTAAAAAAATAAAAGTATATTAAAATATGATATAAATTTTTGGTATGATTTAAATAAAACCGAATTGATTTTTCATTTGTTACTTTTTATAAAAAAATCAAACCAAATTTCATAAAAATTAACATAAAATATTTTTTAATATATTTTTAAAGTTTTTTGTTTATAGATATAATGTATCAATATTTAAGTAAAACTTAATCTATTTTTTTTAAAAGATTTATTTATTAATTATTAGTGACAAAAAGACATTATTTGTCATTATATATTTTTTTTAAAGAAAACATAACAAAGATTGGATAGTTTGTTGTATAATATGATCGAATTAAGTGATCTGTAACGTAGTTTGTTGTTTACATGTGTGGTTATTTTTCATACATGTGCAGTTTATATTAGTTTTTTAGTTTTATACATAATAACATAAAATTTTGAAATATATAACTAGATCTTATATAACTTTTTATAGATGTTAAATAAATTTCAAATTTCTTTACAGATATATTCCTTAAATGTTGATAAAGAGTTAAGGTACCGGTCTTTCCTCTTTAAGGTTAATTTACTGTTTGCCGTTCGCGGGAAAGATCTTGTGGGTCCAATCGAATAATTTTTCCCATACATTTTTAACGAAATTTAAAAAATACGGTTACATGATCCGCGAACTAAACCGAAAAGGTGTTACAATTTTTTTTTATTAAAATCATGTCAAAGATTAATATTTTATTTTAAATAATCACCTTTGCCTCCTCCCTCTAATCTCTTTCTACTACTTGGAATGGGATAGTGATCATGATAAATTAATGATATATATTCATATATAGAGATAGAGAGAGAGAGTCACACAGGCTGCGCTGCAGAATAAATACAGAGCTTAATAACCCTATAATCTGCAATTTTTTCCTATCAAAAATCTTTCAACTGCACTAGGTGAGCTTCTCCTTCTTCTTATTTCACTGTTCTGTTTTCATTTTTCTTCTTCTTTTAATTTTTTTAAAGTTTAGTCTCTTTTGTTTCCGCTGCATGTGTTTCAAAATCACTGTGAACTGAGATGGTTTATTTGGCAGCAAATCAAACACTGATAGAACATTGTGGTTTAAGAGTCTAAGTTTTTGTGTAATTAAATCAATCATGCATAGTTATCAGAGCCTCGGGATGTTGAATAATAAATGTGAGCAGATAGATAATTTGTACTCCTTAATTTTTTTTGTCCCTCTTTTGTTTTTTCTTGTTTTCAAGTGCCAATTGCAGCAATTGAGTCACCCAAATGCTAACTTTCCCTGCATGCATGTGTGTAAATGTAAGAAGAATGCTGATTTCAATTTGGTTATGTGATTTAGTGTAGTTGTTCTTGCTTAAATAGAGGAGCCATTCATTTGAGAAAGCAAACTTTAGGACTAGATATATGAGATGCTCTGATTAATTTATGGTGTGGAATGAGTGTTGAGGTACACGCCTTCAAATCTTGTTTTTCAGATGGTTACTAAGGCATTGCTGCTCTAATTGTAGTTTTTACCAGTGATGGGTTTGGAGGAGAAAGTAGCAAAGCCAGGCAACACCAAGGACAATGCTAGCCAAACGTGGACCTTGTGTACACATGCTTTTTATGATTTAACGCATGTCTCTCCGGTGGTATTTATGTTCTTGCTGAAAGAATATTATTATTATGGTATGATTTCTTCTCCTTTCAATGCTAGTAATTGTTGTCTGAAATGGGACCTTATGATGATGAGTGCTAAAGGTTTGCTAAATTGGTTCAATTAAATCCTTTTTGGTAGTTTGTTTTTTTTTTTCCTAAGTTAACATCATGTGCCGAGACAGACTGGATATCAAGGCTATTGTTAAGGTTTTAAATTAATGTTGTGGTGGTTGCTGCTTTGTTGCAATTGGTGATGTTGTGAAAAATTGTGGGCAAATGCAGCTGATGTGGCCACAATTGCACATGTGGAAACCCCAAAGGAGTGTTAGGAAACACATTTTTTTAATATATTGAAATTTATTAAAAACTACAGAATTAGGAGAAAATTAGTTAAATATGATGTGGAACCTGTCAAATAACGTTGATTTTTAGTAAATTTTAACCAATAAAAGAGAATGTCTTCAAAAGAGTATGTTGTTAGCATTTCTCAACCCCAAAGGCCTTGACATCGTTATATTTTAAAACCTTATTTATTGTGTTGTAAATGGTTCACCTTTCTCTGTTTTCATGGTTAGCATGTTGAGCTTTGCCACCAACACTAATCTTAAATACATAATAAATACTAAATAACCATTGCAGTTCTTGTCAGACTTAGTGTTGGTCTATCCTTCTTACTATTTCATTGTTGTTTCTTTTCAAATGCCATTGCATAGGTACATGTAAGGCAACAGCAAAATTCAGAGCCCTTCAACATCAAATACATCTTGTTCTTCATAATGATCCAAAACCTGGACCTGCAACTTTTATTGTTCATTGCATGTATGTGTCTCCGTTATTTGAAGATCATACTCAAGGATTTACTCATTTGATAGTTTCTGCTCTTCGCCGGTTCCTACAAAGATCAACCACTACAGAAGACTCATTGGAGGTGAAAGACTTGGTAGCACGTCTACTTGTAGATGTTATGAGGGGCCAGATCTATCATGATGAAAAGATAGTCATGAAGCTAGTGGAGAGTTTTGATGTCAAACTAACTAATATTGAGAAGGCAGTGTGCCAAATTAAGGAAAAAAATGATTTAAGTTGTGGCATTGCAAAAGAATTGGTTGAAGAGTACATTGTTACTTTGGCAAAATCCCAGATGTACATCACAGCTGTAACTTTAATAGAGCAATTCTCTATCTACCATTATGGCCAGTCTTTTCTCCTTGATATGATACAGAGTAATCAATTCAAAGCGGCAGAGAAGTGGGCAACATTTATGGGGAAACCAATGTTATCCATACTTGTACATGAGTTCATTAAGAAGAACATGCTAAAGAATGCATATGAGATTATAAAGAAAAATAATCTAAAGCAGGATTTTCCAGATTTATACAAAAGGTCTAAGGAAAGGTAAATGATTTGTACTGGTTCACATGGAGACGATTTAGTGTTGTTTTGATTTGTACAGAGCCTCTTGAATCCAATTTCACAACCCCTTAAGTTTTTTTCAATTCTTATTTAACAATATTATTCATTGATTTGCAGCTCTCTGAAAAAGTTAGCAGAAAAAGGATGTTGGGATGTTGCCGAGGCAAGAATAAACAATGATAGACACCTTATGGAATATTTGGTGAGTTTTTATTCATTCTTTGATATTGACTATTCTATATGTACATACTGAGTTGGAGAGATATATACCACTAGAAACTGTGTAAAATAGCTAATCTTTACTTTTTAAACTGTCCTTTACAGTCTTTTTATTGAGTATTGTATTCGTGCACATGTGATTGATTTTTTGTTTCTTGGTTTTGTTGATTGTATTCCTTACAGAAGACACTTAGACAATTTGTTTATTTTTCTGCTTTAGTTGCGTGGTGTTCTCTGCAGTCCTTGTTAGACAACCTTTAGGCGTCTTTATTACCGTTAACTTTTATATCTTTTTATTTGTGTATCTATTCCTCATGAAAACTTGAGCAAACATTTTATTCTTGTGTAATGGGTCATTTAGGCCATGTGAGTTCTCAGTGCTGCAAAAATACGTATGAGGATCATGCATATTTCCTAAATTAAATATTTGATGACCTATATATTGTTTAAATATGTTTGCAAAGGTAAGAGTATTTCTCAGCAAATCTGTGACTTTCTAAACCACTGCTAGCCTGTTGATAGTTGAACTATGGAACCCACTAATCAAAGACGAGGTAATTTCAGGTGGTGCACTCATTTGTTTGTTACAAACTGATGGGTGGTTAAAGTAACAGGACTAGGAGTCACATCCCAGAATATGTGGTTGGTTTTTTACCAACTCTCTAACCTATATATCAGATACATAATGCATAGGCACCCTAACATAATTTTAGCTTGATTACTAGGTATCAACTGACACTCTGCTATTAGAATTGCTTAGGGTGGATATACTAATTAGAGGAAGGCTGTGAAGTTTTCAAATTCAAATAGGGAAGTTTCATGAGCCCCTCATGTCCAATTTTGAGTGGAATTGAACAATCTGAAGTGTCCAGGATGTATTATTAATGCATCAGATGCTCAATCGGAAATTGTGATAGTTTCATTTTAAAATGGATACAGAACAAATAGGCCTTAGAAGCAAAACAATAGTACGCTGGTTCTGCATTGTATTGAAAGGAAGATGTAATAAGGATTATAATTCTTTCATTTATTTTGTTGGAAAAATTGGTATTCGTTGGATGTTAGTTTTTCTTGGCAATTTTAGCCTTATAGCTCCAGCATAACTTTCAAATATGTATAGTAGTATAATATTTTAATTTTACTTTTTGAAGGTTTATTTGGCAATGGAAGCTGGTTACACACAGAAAGTTGATGAGCTATGTCATCGGTACTCCCTAGACAGGTTTTTGGACATCGATGGTAAGCCAAATTGTTATGCCCAATGAAAATTAGTAAACGATGAAAAATATTGCATTCTAACTACGTAATCATTAAGATAGTTGGTTGCTTACTCTTCTTCTGCCTCAAATAGTTCCATTTTTATTTATTTAGTCATTTTCTATTTTTTTCTTGTATTCCTGAAATCTGTTTTTCACAGTCTTTGTTATCAATATCCTTACGTTGATGTTCATCATTTTATTTCATTAACTTTATTGGTACGTGAAGTGTCTATTTTCTTCTATTTATTCTCAAATGATGAACGGAAAACTGCTTTATGTGCTGCAGTTCCAGAAACAAGTAACCTGCAAGGGCGATATTTATGTCTTGATGAGTTATTGGTTGAAAACATCATTTGGGTTGATGAAGTGGAAAGTTTGTTTGATGCAACAAGGCATATTGAGGGGTTTAAAGTTGTAGGTCTTGATTGTGAATGGAAACCCAATTATGTGAAAGGTAGCAAACCAAACAAGGTAAACGATCTTCCTGCATTTAATTCTTTTCAATCTATCTTTCTCTGTTTATTTAAATTCTTTGTAAATAATTATATCTGGGTTTTAGTCTTCAGAGCTGTGACATTTTCTAATAAGAAACCGAACGCTTGATTCTTCCCTTTCCTTTTCTTTTTGAATTTCCATGTTTCAGGTTTCTATCTTGCAAATTGCTTCTGAAAAGATGGCTTTTATCTTTGATCTGATAAAGTTATTCAAAGAAGCACCTGACATTTTGGATGACTGTCTATCTCGAATTTTGCTGTCACCTAGAATTCTAAAACTTGGTATGAAAATTCTAAACATTAGTCTTCAAGTTATTGACAAATATTTTTGGTGGACAAGATTGATTCTTAACTTCTGTGAATTATTACTTTAATCTGAATTTTTGCTACTGTTGTGGGGATTGATAAGAACTATATTCTTTCAATTGTAAACGAACATTCTCAAGACAGATGGAGCACTTGATTTTGTTTCGTAAATCTCAACTAGTAACCATTCATGCCCAGTGGCTTGTATTTTCAGGCTATAATTTCCAATGCGATGCAAGGCAACTTTCTCAGTCGTATGAAGAGTTGAGGTGTTTCAAGAACTATGAAATGTTGCTGGATATCCAGAGTATTTTCAAAGGACTACGGGGTGGTTTGGCTGGGCTTACAGAGGTAGTGTGTGTGAATGTCTCTTTGAGTGTTTCATGTCTCCTTTTAAGTAGTTCTGATATTTGAAGAGGGATAGTTATCAAAATCCTTGGTTTTTTCCTGTTAGCTTATTTTGACGAAACTAATCTTTTTAATGATAAATCAGAAAATATTGGGAGCTAGTTTAAACAAGACAAGACGAAACAGCGATTGGGAGCAACGACCATTAACTCCAAATCAAGTAATTGCTTCCCTTTCTTCATTGCTATCCATTAATGATCTCCATATTCTTAAAACTTATCTGAGGATGCATTTGACATTTGCTTCGAGAACTCGAGTTTTTGTGTAATTCCTAGTATGCTACATCTTGCAATCCACCTACATGCATTGTACAAGGAATTTTATTTTTCTAATAGTGGATTGAATGATTCAAATTGTACTGTACGTATAATTTCTCAAGAAATTTAGAAGTGTAAGAACGAAAGATTGCTATATATTTGAAGCGAGTTGGAATGTAAGTTAACGCTGTTCTACATCTGCAGTTGGAATATGCTGCTCTGGATGCTGTTGTTCTTGTTCACATATTCCTCCATCTTCCTGGTCATGGACATGATAAACCCGAGTGGAAGTCTTGTATCGTATGTTACCATACCTCTTTTCTGCCTATTTTCCTTTCTTGCAAATTCTACTTTTCTTCTGTTATCCTTTTCTTTTTCTTCAGTAGTTTCACAATTTTGTTTCACCCAACTAAACTTTTAGAACCACACATAAGAAAAAATTTGCATGCATATACCCATTTTTACTGTTTTTTAACTGTCAAATAGGTATCCCACACGGAAACCCGGAAGAAGTCCAAGAAAGATACGCCAAAAGTTGTAGACACTTGACATCGAGACTAGCAAGCATTCATTCTGAATTGAGATCCATTCTCAGTCTATTAAATGTGTATATGTGGAAAACTTTGTATTGAAAAATAAGAAACTTGCATCATTAATATCATTTAACATTATCTTTTGTTGTTGTTATTCTGATGAATTATAATTTCCATTTTGTACAGACTATACGGGAAATAGGCTCGATGAAACTCGTATTTTTAGTTTCTTATAAGATAACTTATATATAGCTGAGGTGACGAACTTGGCTAAATTCAGAGTGGTCTTCCACTCTTATTGCAGTTAGGGACTTCCTCCATTCATCTTAAACCTCTCATTCCTTCTTTACCATAAACAAATTCATGAAACGCAAATCCTAGCATTTCAAGTCTCTTGAATTCCACTATCCTCTCCTTTTCTCTATCTAACCAAACTAAAGGGAGATAGAGAGCATAGCAATAGAAAACAGAATAGAATTCTGAGACTGGAAATTGAATTGAGAATCATCATCTTATCATACCAAATCAAAGAAATGGCAGTGGTCCAGCACCCGCAGGCTTCAGAACGATACATGAAAACCAAATGAGGATAGAAAGGAACAGGGAGAGAGCATCTTCTAATGGTTCTCATTATGAGTCATCTAATGCAACGATACATATATCACTTTCTTTCTTTCATGGATTAGCTCCATTTTGCAAAATCTGATATTCTTTCCCTTTCAATAGTGTCATCGAGCGAAATGGTTGACAGTATCACCCTCAAAATGTATCTTGGTGGTACTCGAAAGTCTGGAACAATGAGGTTTAATCAATCCAAAAGTATATAGACTATCAACTAATCAGAAATAATTATTACAATGATGACTTTTAAGATATATATATATATATATATAAATATATATATATATATATATATATATATATATATATATATATATATTATAAATTTAACAAATTTATCTTTCAAAGCCCTTTATAATTAAATAATAATGTAGAGATAAGTTTTTAATCGGCATTATGCAAATTTTTTATTATTCAAATATTAATGTTGTATCTTTTGTTAATCAACTTATTACGAGGTGAGAGCACTTCAAACAAGTTGGTTGGTCGAACAACATCACAAATATTTTATTATTTTTTTAATCCTCTCATAGTACATTTAGGTATAAGTTCAATTTAAAAAAAAAATTATTCAAAAGTATATTTGTTTTTTCATTTAATATTCTTTTTATACATTACTAGTAAAAAAGAGATATCATGTACCTTTATATTTTAAAATAAATAAAAGAAGTAATAACGGTAACTATATAATAATATATTATACTGTCAAAAGAAGTAAATAATTTGAAAATTATAAATAAAAGAAAAATAATATCAATAATTAAAGAAGTAAAATAAGAGAGAGAAAATATAAAGATAACAACAATACGACTTCGTTTAACTGTTTAAGCAAGCAGCAAAGTGCGCGCCCCACCGAACCCTCTCTTAAACCTGGGAGCAGAACAGAAGCATGAGAGGGCTAAATTGAATTGAAAGACAGAAAAAAGCGCGGGAATCGCAATGGGAAGCTCTAGCAGGAAGAAGCAAGATCTGGAGTTTGAGAAAGTTCGGTTAATCAGTTTAGCCCTAGATTTCGGCTTCGATGAATCCTCTGCCAACAAAAGCCTCCAGCGTCTCATCTCTCTCTACGGTACATACGCTATCCGCACTTCACCAATTCGTTTTCCTTTCAAATCCAATGCAATACAAATCAGTGCAATGCAACGGTATTAACTGAATTTGCTTCGCTTTTTTTCTGTTCAGGGGAGGACGGTCGCGATTTCATTACCGTCGAGCACTGCGGCGACGATTTTCTCGCGACTCTAGCGGAGTCGATGCAGGCCACTGAAGATTGGGATGACCTTCAGGAAATGGAATCACAAGCGTGCGGAACCTTGACGCACGTGCTCGACAAAACCGTTGTCCCGGGTGCCCATGCGGATAACGATCACGCTTCGAGAAGCTTCATTAATGTTGTTGACGACTCGCCTCAACCGCAGAAACGCAAATGCCGTGCTAATGTAGTGGAGTTGGATTCGAGTGACGACGAGCATATGCACTGTAGTGTTTCTAGGGGAAAATCTGTGGTAACACAATAATTTTATTTTATCTTTATTTATTTATTTATTTACTTGCTCAAGTAGTTACAAATTGCGGAGTGTCTAAAATTTCTTCCCTTATTTTCTTTGATCCTACCAGTGATGTCAATATTATTTAATAATTATTTTCTGATTGAAAGAGCCTTTCGGAAAATAAAAGAAAAAAGAAATACACATTGTAATCTTTGAACGCACAGTTCAATAGAGTGTTGAATATGTAAGATTTGGATGTGGACAGGCATAACAGTGGATTAAACAAATATAGTGGATAGGGAATGAAGACTGACGCTGAAGGAATAAAAAAATAAAATAAAACTATGAGGAATGATAAGTGAGCTTTTCTAACACTGTATCACAGTGATCTGTACACATGACACTGATTAATTCAAATATTTATGAACAAAGATTAAAGATATACCATGCTTTTATAAGTGAGGAAAATGCATTGAAATGCACAGAAAATTATCGTGGATCTGCATATGCACTCAAATGCTTAAATGTTTTGCTTCTTTAAAAGCCAAAACCAAGCACAAAGATTGTTAGATAATCTGGGATAAAATGAAATTATAAGAACAGGAAATGATATAACTCAAACCCAATATAGCACTGATAAAAAATTGCAAGGAGAGTTTCTTTGATGGTTGGGACATTGAACTGTTCCCAAAACATTTAAACTTTTCACTTACCCTTTTTGCTTAGATGGTCAACTAAAAGTATTATATGGTTCCAAATTAGTTGATGCTTTGGATGGTTAGTTGATTATTTGGATGGCAATAGTAGTGGGTAAAACTTCTTGTTATTTTTAGTTGTATTGTATTTTTTTTTTTTTTTTTTTTTTTTATTTTTTTTGTTTTTTATATTTTTTTTTTTGTTTT
>Ga0099824_1000787_pt1 | contig 41311 bp, 14 predicted proteins | sample SiratrowhiteBW_FD_76837 | JGI IMG/M metagenome (GOLD analysis project Ga0099824, IMG submission 76837) | Root nodule microbial communities of legume samples collected from California, USA - Siratro white BW | ecosystem: Host-associated > Plants > Roots > Nodule | place: USA: California... | reverse complement strand
CCCCGTCGCCCCCCGCTTTCCTCTCCTATTTCCCTTTTTTTTTTTTTTTATCCCAAATTGACAACAGGCTTCAGTACCACCAATGTTGGACCTTGGCTAGCCAATTTTTTATACATTTAGAATGGCAACTCTTTCGGAGCAGCCATGGGCAGAACACCATGAAGAAGCCAAAAATAAACAAAATCATATTCAATGATAAATTAGTAGCAGAGAGACATGCTCAAAGATGTGAACATATTCTACTTCTAGGTTCACCAGAGGACTGCACAAATTTACAGTTATTATTCACCTTATTTAAAAAATTATACAAGTGGACCAATTTGATTAGAGATCTATGTTAACTTTTTTTTTTCCATGACTTCACTGACACATTAAACATAAGCACGCACATTTTTTAAATATAATAATATTTTTAAAATATAATGTACAGGGATGCACAAAATCTCAGCTTGACAGAGATTGGATTTCAAAAGATTGCATTTTATGTATCTGTAAGGCCTCAATTTCCTTCAAATTATCTTAAAAATACAATATGATTTTATCAAAAAGGTTAAGGAGAAAGATAATTAGTACGTTGAGGTTAATTATGAAACCGTTATTAATTCTAATGCAGAAGAATTTTATGGAAACTTAATTTTTACCCCAAACCCGTTTTATGATTACTAACTCTCTACTTGTTACTCTTCATACCAATATATCCATATCAAATTGCTTCCCTGAAAGGTAAAACACAACTCTTCTACTATTCGTACTCCTAGGGTTTTCATTTTTCCATGCATTTGCAAACAACATAGCTAAATGGAACAGCCATGGCAACCAAAAAGTTTGAATAGCAGTGTTTTGTTAATAACAGCCATTTATGTTCACAATGATTGAGCGAGGCATCTTGAAAAACACAATTTTTATCACCGAAAAATAGCATTAATTTGAAAGGTTCTTTTAGGGCAAAATTTGACATTTCCCTCCTCCTTTCTTTTCAAAAAGAATATGGGATGTTGTTTACCCAGAGTCTCTTCTACACACTCACCCCTCCACCAGTTTCCAGCACCTCCTACAATTACACAACACTTCATATCTCTTTCCTGACCAATTTTCAGGATCCACAGTTGTTCTTTTTCTTGTTCATCTACAGAGACACATCTCCTTGGAGGGAGACTGAACGATTTTACACAAACATATATAGGGTTAAAAATAGTGGTCATCACACTATAACATGTCAAACATTCCTCTATTTGGGATTGACTACTATGAGTTTACCACATTTCTATGTAACATCACACTGTCACCAACAGCCATCCACATTCAGCAGTATTTCCAGTGCCACCCACCAATCTTTCCTAAGTTGAATTCAGTAATTCTTCTAATTTTTAAGAAAGTATGTCTCTACACTATGTGTTATCCTATTACAGAAGTTTTAGGGTAGGCTGCAATACACTTCTACCTACGACGTGCTATCCTGCTCCTTTTTAGGGCTGGCTTTGGGCTGGCTACAAAGCGTTATTACAGATTAATAACCATACCATATACAATTACAATTAAGCTCTCGTTAAAATTGATCCACCTGCACTGGGTTTCAATCTCAGCAGCATATCCTTCCTCCCTACTCCTTTTATCCCCATCCCCAGACAAACAGTTCAATAAGAATGGAATGACAAAGGAAAAGGAAAAACATCAATATGGCATTTGATATGTAAACACACAAGAGGTCAGAAACTACATGAATCAATGGCAACATGTGAAACAGTACCAGAGAGAGCAATCAGCAACACGGATTATTAGGAGAAAAAGAAGCATGTAATTCATGTGAAGCAACAAAATTAAGGATGGAAATCAAAATTAATTTATGAATTGAACCTTTCCGATCCTTATACGCATTGGGTGGAGAACCAGTTCCCAGCCATTTGTCCTCTCCCACTGCTTCTTCTTTTTGTCGTCCCTCCTTCTCCTCCATTGCCTCTTCTTGTTGCAATTGTTGTTCTTTCTTTTTCTCCTCCACAGTTTTTTCTCGTTGCTGTTGTTGCTCTTTCTTCTTCTCCTCTACTGCTCCTTCTTCTTCTTCTTCTTCTTGCTCTTCCTTCTTCTCCTCCAATGCTTCCTGCTGTTGCTGTCCTACTTTCTTATCTTCCACTGTTTCTTCTTGTTCTTGTTTATCTTCTTCTCCTTCCTCCTCTTCGACTTGTTCCTCCCCTTCTTTTACTTCTTGTTCTCCCTCTTCCTCTTCTACTCCCTCAACTTCTTCTTCTTCTCCCTCTATCTCTTCTTCTACATCCACTTCCTCTACTTCTTGTTCTTCCTCGTCTTCCTCTTCCTCCTCCTCTTCTTCCTCTTCCTCCTCCAACTCTTCCTCATCTACTTCCTCTTCTACTTCTTCCTCAATCTCCTCCTCTTCCATTTCTTCGTCAGCTTCATCCTCCTCTATTTCTTCTTCGACTTGCTCTTCATCTTCGGATGGATCGGTTTCGATATCATCGGGCACAGGAGAATCAGGAAGAGACATTGGATTGGATTTGAACGTGCAGAGAGAGGGGTTAATGAGAAGGAAACCCCTAATTCGATTCGAATCGGGAATCAAGCAGGAGCGCAGAGATACACATAGGAACTCATGCTGATATGTGACAACACAATACAAACGGTAAGGAACACACACAACACCACAATGATTCAGGAATGCTGTGCTGGCATGCACGTCAGGATCCTGCTTCGGACGGTGGATCCCACTCACCACCACGTATTTGCTCCGACGTGTCGCCGCGATAGACCTGGTCCCTTTCTTTCTCTAATCCAAACCCAATTCCATATCAATGCAGGCGCTTTAACCTATATCGACAAGTTTTGGGCCTAACCCACCACAAACTGCTTCTTTCTGCACCTCTGAAGGTTTTTTCAGGCATCTTCAAAATTTTAAAAAGTCTTTAAATTGTTTCTGAAATGTTATTGTTCAGATCAAATTATCCCAAATAATCCTACTAAAGTTTCACTAATCTTTCAACACATTTCCACTGTTTCATATGCACTGCGTCACCTCCAACACACTTTCACTAGTTGCTGTCGTAACTGCCTCCTTACTTCTCCTATCTACCGACTTATAATCATATGATAAGGATGATTAGAAAATTTTAAAATTAATTTGGAATGATTACGTGATTTGGTGGTGGTTCTGCAATTTTGAGGTGGATTTATTTTCATAAAAAAAACAATTTCAAAATTGACTATTCTGAAAACTAATTCTTTTCTAAATTTAAAATTAACTTTCAGACTAGCTCATTCCGGAATGTTTTTCAAAAGAAACAAAATTCAGAATAGAATATTTTAAAAGTTAATTCTGACAGAATTAACTTCTGAAATAGTTATGGTTACTCTGTTTAACAAATAAACACAAAAACAGAAACGTCTTTACAAGCAAGGCATTTTGAAAATTTAAAAAGATTTGGAAGTGCCTGGTGAAACTTTGGAAATGCAGGAAGAGCATTCCACAAACATTACTACAACTAAATACTTTGACTCGAATTTTAAGTATAACTCCATTATATGGATAATTTATTATATAGATGACTTGTTTTTTCTAGTTCAAAATGAAGATGGTACAATGTAGGAGCTACCCTAATCACATGTTGCCTTGTTAATATGTTTTTTGAAACTTTTTTTTAATCCAATAATTTAATAATAAGATTGTTCTGTCCAAAAATACCTTAATATAATGGATAAATTTCTCACATTCATTTTTCTTATTTATAGTGAGTATTTTATGAATTTTAGTTAGTTGTTTTCTTATTTTTTAAAATCTTAATTATATTTTTTATCTTTGAAATTTGTATTTTTTTATTTAAAATATATTGCTTTAACTAATATTATAGATAATTTTACTGAATCTTTCTTTCTTCTAAATATTAAGAGTATCTGTAACCCCTTTAAATATAAAAATCAGATAAACTAACAATACACTTCCTCTTAAATTCAAACATTTTAAGGTAAAAAACTTAATTACACTCATGTATCAGTGTAATTAGATGAATGAATTTGCTTTAGGATAATTAATTTATTCTAAATACTTTATGACGAAACTTTGATCATAGGTCATCAAACAAGTAACGATACAAATATGATTACTTATCGGTGTCTTATACTTAATTTTTAAATATTACATAATTAGTTATAAATATTTTTTTCTTAACTTTTTCCTTACAATCTGACAAAATGAAATTAACTATTTAATTGTTAGCATGTTTAATCAGTTGTTAATATGTTTTAGGGTTTACTTAATCAGTTGTTAATATGTTTGGCTTAACTTTTGAGGGCCATTTAGATAAAATGGTATATTTATATGTTAACATGTTTTAGTTAATTTGATGAGACAATAGGATATATTGAATTATAAGTGTATTCTACAAAACTTTTGAAGGGTCATTAATTGCATTCTTGACTACCTACATATTGACAAGATAAACAGCAGGCTTTAACTACAAGTAAATTATATAATATTTAAAGTAACAAAATAAATCAAACATAGAAGTTGTAGTACACTCATTTCACCTTCATTTAAAATAAAATGAAAAAGATAAGTCATGCATCCATGTATGAGTTCTTTAATTTCTCCAAGTTTAAAACATTTATGATATTGTTTTTGTGAGTATTGTGTGTGAGTTACTCTTTAAAAATGAGAGACAAAGAAATGATGGTAGTGTAGTATAATTCTTTTAGTGGCAACAATATATCTTCTTATTTGTACTTGGTTGGTTCTTTTTAAGGTTCATAGGACATGCATAAAACATCAGAATAGACCTTTCTAAAAAAAACAAAAAGGGAAGAAGAATAAATGGAATAAGTGAAAACAAATTGGTGAATTCTTATCCAATAAAATATAAATATTAAGATTATCTTCAAAACTCGTTTTTTTGCAAGGGTTGATAAAATCCTTATTAGTGTCTTATTTAAAAGGGTTTAGACAAACCACCCTATTTAAATAAGTTTGGGTAAAAACAAAAGTTTCTGTAATGTGTAGATATAATTTAATTAATTTACTCCCATTAAATACAAGTTATCTAAAATTGTTATATATAATTTACTTTTTCTATTTATTAGGCATGTCAACAATACTTGAGATGCTAAAATCTGTAAAACAACATAAAATATTTTGGGTATATTTGATAACTACCAAATAAAAATTTGATGGAGGTAAATTAAATTAATGTCATTTAATATCTTGCCATATTATAAATAGTATAGTATTTTGTCACTAACTAAACTTATACGAATTAAATACATCCTTAGATGGAGTTAAAGAGAGAAATAACTAAAAGTAGATTAATTTTTCCATTTGTTCACTAAAAAATGTATCATCTCTGTAAAATTAAATGTTTAATCATATTATGTTCACAATTATAATAAATGTATATTTTTCTTATGAGTTGTAATTTTATATTAATTTATTGTATTATAATTATGTTGTTTATAAGATGAATTATAAAGATGTCCATGAATTCTAAGTTTGAAGTAAATTGAATATCTTAAATTTATTGTAAACTATTTGTTGAATATACTTTTTGAATAATATGCTATGTGTTCAGTATTATATTACAAATTTGTTGTTTCCAAAAGTTTGTTTGAAAACTATAAAAAAAAGTTTGATTTCGTATGACACTTCTAAAACTAACATAATAATTAAATAAAATGTTTTTATTAATTGAATTTTGGCTAAAACATATCTAAATATAACCAAAAAAATTCAACCCAAAACATAAATAATTATAATACAAAAACTATTTTTTATATGAAAAAAATAGATTATTAATGAAAATAGTTAGTTTTTTATTTGTAAAATATATAAGTGTAACACTTAAAACTACGTCATTGTATATAATATTTAAATTTTTAGAATTTTTGCGATAGAGAACTATTTATAAAAGTATAAAATAAAGATGATATGGAAAGTTCTTAAGGCTTTCCATATTTATAAATTAATATTTATAAATCATCTATTTATAAAGATGATATTTATAAAAGTATAAAATAAAGACTATTTATAAAAAATAATGTTTTAATATTTATAAATTCGTAGGCATATTTTAAATTTTATTTTTAATATGATATTTTTTTGTTAAAGTTTAATAATAAATTGTATGACAAGATAGTTCATTATAAAAAGACTACAATTTTTTAAAATATTTTAAAAAAAATAAAATAAAAGTTCTCTATTTTAAAAAATTAACCTAATTTGCGTCCATAATTTAAATAACCTGTCTAAATTAACCCACACTTCAAATCCAAGTAACCTGATAAACAAATAATTAAATATAAATATTGAAATATTAAATTTGAGTTATACATTTCAATCGGATCCAATCCCCCACATGTTGAGACTAAATCTGGAGGGACTTTTTGTTATCATGTTTGGTCAATTAATTTTAGTTAATGACATCTCATTTTTTTTTTTTCTGAAAGCATTTCTCTCCAGTTTCCGTGTATTACAGCACTATAAATATTGAAAAAAATTCATCCATATAAATGACACTGCTATTAAAACTTTTTTCTACCATATTATATATTTTCCACTAAAAAAATATATCAAAATATTTTATAATTTTTTACATGTGTCAACTATATTTGTTCAGTATATGGAGAATGAAGAATATACGTGTACACCAATCTGAAATATAAAGATATTTTCTTCACTGGTTACAAATGAAAAATCAAGACCCAGTGGAGAAAAGTGACATCAAAATTTCAACTGAAGATGATCATAGAATCATGTAAAAATTCATTTCAAATTTGACCCTTCTTCCAATGCACTGTTTCCGCCACCGGTGACGTCTTCCTGTGATTGCGCCTTATTCCAATGTCAAACATTCTAAAGTCCACACTATCCAATTATGCAATTTCATTTCACCAATATCTTTTAATTAATTAAGGATTAACAGTGAGTGGTATTTCTTTTTAATATAGTAGAAATACATAATGAAGTAACTTTTTACCTATTAATTAATACTTGACATGATATTTCTCCTAGGTGAACAGTTATTCTTTTTGTGTACCTACCTCTCTGTCTCTTTTTCTCTCTCTCTCACTGACTCACTCACTTTGCTGCTGTTGTCGTTTCATCACCTTCAACTAGCAATTTGGCTTTGGAGCTATCAATACAAAATATATGAACCCCATTAGTTTTCTCTTTTCTGAGATAAAATAAGTGGGACTCACATGCAACTGCAAAAATTAACTACGCATTAATCAAAGGACCACGCTACACCCACTCCCACTAAACTCAAATCTAGCCGTCAAAAAGCGGGACCCACAAACAGTAAACAACCTAGAGTTCAGACCTACCATACTTTCTCACACGTCCATTATTATTGAACCATTAATGACCATTAAAACCGTTGAGATGGTTCGCGCCTGCATTAACCGTGATCAGGCTCAGTACCACTGTAACAGCTGTTCCTTTATTCGTTCACGAGTCAACTAAAGGAAGTTGTGGCGAGTGAACGTGAATTTGTGAATTTCCATTTGCAACCGTGTGTGAAGTGTTGCTGCGAGGTGCAGACACGTTCGTGAGCTCTCTCTCTCTGTAGAAAAGTTGGGATGTGAGAGAGAGAAAAGAAGAAGAAAAGCGAAGATGGCGAACATAGCAACGTTTAGATTCCTTCTGCTGTGGACGCTCTTCCTCTGCTTTGCCTTTATCTCGCGTGCAGCTCCACGAGGTGAGATTCTCTATTTTGCATTGAAGTTGAACGGTGAGTTTGATAAGGATTTTGGTTTGGATGTGTTTGAATTTAGTTTTGGTTTGCTGTGGATTAAGTTATAGAGGTGACAATGCGCGTGTGTGTAGTGTAATTGATGCTTGAATCTGAGCAGTGTAGGGGTACATTTGATTTCATCTGGGGCGATAGAGAAATTGTTATTGTTCATGGATTAGAGAAAGGCAAAATGATGCAGTTTTCCGCAACTTTTTAGTGTTTTTGGGTTTAAGTCATAGTATGAGACAAAGCCAGTAGGCAACACTGAATGATTTAAAAGTGGGGGAAATGGGAAAATTCAATGGCATGATCAAATTAGTCTCGGCAACTTACTATTTTGGTTTGAGTAAAGGCTGAATGGGTTAGTCAAGTTAGAATGGAATGGTTTACGACACACATTTCTCCTTAACATAGTGTTTTGATCCTAGAAAACATAGAAACTGAGCATTTCCAAACTTTAGAACTAGCTAAGTTTATTTAACCCATTTTTGTTATGTTATGTTCTATTCTCAGCAGGAACTGGTACTCTATGTGTGCTCTCGGGGAAACTAAGCTTGTCCCTTGGGTTTGCTCTGTGCCAGTTTAATAATTTATCATGGTTCCTGAAGATGCTTTATTGGGGTTGTATGATGCACAAATTGCTGTATTTAATCGAGCAACATCTTAGGGATATGATCAAATTATGCTTTGTGCGTGTGTGCATGTAATCTATTGACAAACTACAAAATGACTTACATCAAGATGTAGTTGCTAGCTGCACTGTAATTGCAGGCTGGTGAATTTCAGCGCCAACGAAACCAGCATGATAGCTTGCACATTCCAGAGGATCAGGATTTTGTTACTTTTAGAAGTTTATCCCCTTTGAGTTGATTTAAATTTCTGAGACCTTGTATTCGTTGCAGGGCCATATGGCATGCGCATAAGCTGCGGGGCTCGTCAAGATGTTCAAACAAAACCAACCACTACCCGTTGGTATAAAGACTTTGGATATACAGGAGGTATTCCCACCAATGCATCTACGACAAGTTACATTGCCCCTCCTTTGAAGACTCTTCGCTATTTCCCCTTGTCTGAAGGTCCTTCAAATTGCTACAACATTAATAGAGTGCCAAAAGGGCGCTACTCAATCAGGATCTTTTTTGGACTTGTTGCACACACTAGAGTTACCGATGAACCTCTATTTGACATCTCAATTCAAGGAACTCAAATATATTCTTTGAAATCAGGCTGGACCACTCAGGATGATCAAGCATTTACTGAAGCCCAAGTATTTCTTATGGATGGTTCAGTCTCAATCTGTTTCCATGGCACAGGTCATGGAGATCCAGCCATTCTATCAATCGAGATTCTACAAATCCATAATAACGCTTATAATTTTGGACCCGGTTGGAGTCAAGGGCTAATACTTAGAACAGTCAAAAGATTGAGTTGTGGGTTTGGGCAGTCAAAATTTGGCGTGGATTATGGTGCAGATCCCCGGGGAGGGGACAGATATTGGCATCATATTAAAACGTTTGGTGATTCTGATCAGCCGAGATCTGTTGAAGCTAGAATCAAACAGGCTTCGCATCCACCAAACTTTTATCCCGAAACTCTTTATAGATCAGCAATTGTTAGTACTAGTAACCAGCTTGAGTTAACATATACATTGGATGTGGATCCCAACAAAAACTATTCTGTTTGGTTACATTTTGCCGAGATTGATAACTCAGTGACTGGTCCTGGACAAAGAGTCTTTGACATTATGATAAATGGAGATGTTGCTTTTCCAAAGGTTGACGTTGTGAAACTGAGTGGGGACCGTTACACTGCCCTTGTGCTTAATAAAACTGTCACTGTTAATGGGAGAACTTTGACTGTAACTTTGAGCCCAATAAAAGGTAGTTTTGCCATAATCAATGCCATTGAGATATTAGAGGTTATAACGGCTGAGTCAAAAACATTATCAGATGAAGGTACAGACAGTGCCCTACTTTTTCAACATGAATTTTTATAATAACCACACGCAATGTGGATTTTGTTCAGGTTTAAGACAAGCAATAACATAATAATTACATTCTTAGAAACTTATCTGTGATAGAATTATACATTTTCTGGTCTATTACTTGACACTCTTCGTGTTACTCAATTATTTGGGTCTTTGGGGCATTATGAATACATGAAATTTGTTTAGACTTTGACCATAGTGTGTGCTGGTACTTACTACTTTTAGATGCATTGTCATACTTCTTATGTTGCCTTGTCTTGTAATATTTTTCCTTAACCAATTTCTGCTGTTGTTCTTACTTCCTCTTAAGGATGAAATTCAAGCCTAGTATTGATTTGTTTCTTTATGATACTGCTACATTTAGTTATTGTCTAATTTATGTAATGGTAGTAAATGTGATTCCTGTTAATCCAAATGCATATAAAATTTTTCTTGTTGATTGTTGTTCTTTTACTCTAGTTATGGCTTTACAAACGTTGAAGAAGGCTTTGGGGCTTCCTCCCAGATTTGGGTGGAATGGTGATCCATGTGTTCCCCAACAACACCCGTGGACTGGAGCAGATTGCAGATTAGACAAAAGCAGCAGCAAATGGGTCATTGATGGACTGTAATTTCTTATTGTACTCGTTCTTAGGCTTTTATTATATATTTAGTTGTGTGGTAGCATCTAATTCCATCTTCCTCATGTTAATTCTTTCACCTTTTTTTTCTCTCTCGTTACTTCTTTATGTTTATAACAAAAGCAAGAATAAAAACCATTTCTTCAGCATCGGAGCTTCTAAGTATGAATCCCATAAAAAAAATTATAAGACTTTCTTTATTAGTATGTCGTTGTTCACAATGATAACTAACGTTTGAAGACTAATTCACACACACACAGGAATAATTCTTTTTAAGTTTCCTTATCTGAGGGGCGACCCTTACATTAGTCAAAATGTACTTACAATCCATTCTGCTTCAGCCTAGATATTGGTACCACTGGGGTACAAAACCATTGCATTTCTCTTTGAAAGCTGTATTGAATATTTAATCTCAATAGGCTACTGACATGGTGCTGTATCTTTAATGAACAGTGGTCTTGACAATCAAGGTCTGAAGGGCTTTTTGCCAAATGACATTTCCAGACTGCATAATCTACAAATCCTGTGAGTTTGAAATAGTTTCTTTTCATGAAAACATTATTACTTGTGTCATGGTAATTGGCATTGCATATATGTATGAGTTATGCTTGGTAGTTGATAACACAATAAAGCTCTGATTATTAAATAACACGTTGCTTGAGAAGTTCTGATATGGTGACAATGAATAATTTATCTCACTTTATTTACTTTTATTTCACTATTCCCCAAGATATACTAACATTGAGCATGTTTATTTTCGTATTCCTTATGTTATTGTACTTGTGCATCGCAGAAACTTGAGTGGAAACGGCATTCGTGGGGCTATTCCATCCCCGCTCGGAACAATAACTAGCTTGCAAGTGCTGTGAGTGGTTTCGTGTTCTCCTTAGCTTATTTGACCGATGGATTTATTTATCTTTATTTCTTAGGACATTCTATATATGGTACAAAGCCAATATGTGATTTTCATCTTCAGGATGGGTGTATAGGAGTGTTATCAGCTTCTATCTTAACTTTCTCTGTGCGTTAAGCCTTAGAGGCATTATTGCATAGTAAGACGTATGGGGCAAGATATACTTAGCATAAAGTATTGACTTGTATTTATACTTTTTTCGCAACATACATTTGTAGTCCCCTCCTATTCTCCATAATTCCTACTCATTCTTGGGATTTCTTACTTAGACTGAGGCATGTGTTGTTCCAAAACTATGTATGAAGCTAAAGCCTCTAAAATAAATAACAAACAGAAAGTGAAAAGCAAACTGTTCCTCTGTTGTAATTTTTGTGACTCGGCGTCTTCATGCTTTGATTTAAACCTCTGGAGATTTGCTATTTAGCTTCACTTTTAAATCATGCGAAGGTTTGAATCTTTGGTTGAGTATCGTGGTGATATGATTTCTGAATGCATGTACACGTGCAGTGACCTATCCTACAACTTCTTCAATGGATCGATTCCTGAAAGCCTTGGACAATTGACATCATTACAGAGACTGTAAGATTTCTCAGTATTTAGCTTGACCATATGAGAAATAATAAATGATAAATCATTATTAAGAAGTCTTCATGCAGGAACCTAAATGGCAACTTCCTGTCTGGAAGGGTCCCAGCGACTCTAGGAGGAAGACTTCTACATGGGGCAAGCTTTAAGTATGTTGTCAGATGCTAAACAATATAAAGAATATTTGTATGCAATGGGAGAAGAGGCATATCTCTATGCCATTCCTCCACTTTCTGTGTGATTAATGTTCCTAAATTTTGCACTTGTGGATGGCTGCAGTTTCACTGATAATGCAGGTCTATGTGGCATACCTGGATTACCCACCTGTGGACCTCACCTTTCTGCCGGTGCTAAAGTTGGTATTGGCTTAGGTGCTTCTTTTACTTTTCTACTTCTTATTATTGGTTCAGTTTGCTGGTGGAAAAGGCGGCAGAATATCCTCCGAGTTCAGCAAATGGCAGGTAAGAATGTTAATTTGTGGGTTATAGTTGTCTTAATAAAATGTCAGTGGGTTGAGCCTGTGTGTTACTGGACCAATAATCAGACCGGTTCTGGGTAAGATTGTATGGTTTAGCAATCTTACCCAGATTGAGCTTTGAAAACTGATAATATAAACGAGTGCAAGGCCAGTGTCTTATTGTCTGTTCTGAAGTGTTCTAACTGTAAATTTGCACAGTGAACGGATTACAGAGTGAGAATTTGAAATAAACACTACGAAACCATTATGAGATTTAGTAATATGTTTTGCTGATCATTTCCTCCTAAAAGGCAATGGATAAAAAATCAATAAATATTTTTTTTGTAGAAATAAATGTATTAATAATGTCACACTTCTCCATAAAAAAAATCGTTTTTAATTTTCTAAACGTTGTCCCTGGAAAAACAATGTGGTGTATTATTTTTGTCCGAGTTTTTCCCTCACTATATGCAATCTTACGTTATTTTTCACAGTCGCGTCTTATGCGCCATTGAATGAAAAAATTATACTCTTGATTTTCTCTTGTAGCAAGGGCAGCTCCATATGCAAAAGCAAGGACCCAATTTTCACGTGACATCCAGATGGCAAGGCATAATAATAATAATAATTATGGCAATGCTCACACTGCTTCGGAGAATGGGCCTATCTTGCTTTCACGATAATATCCCATTGTTCTGGTATCTTTTAGGCGCAATCGTAACATTTTTTCTGTTTCCTATCTTAAATTGCTTCCTTTAATTAATAGTCCTGTTTATTTGCACTAATGGCAGAGTAATCGGATCTTCTGATGGCTGTTTCCCATAGCTTCTCCAAATATCGACAAAAGTTTTTTGAGCCCCTTGAATAACCTCTTACAAGCTGAGAACCCTCTTAATTTGTAAATCAGAAATTTGTACATCAGGTTTACTTTTTAGTTTTTCAACTTTGTTTGAACTTCTATCCATTTTTTTTCCTTTTTCCTATTTTTTAGTAGAGGATTTGTAACATTTTAAAAGTTCAGATACAAATAGAAATCATAATGTTCTATGAATGTAGGAAAAGCAAAGTCTAATTTACATAATGCCTGGTACAGTTTTCGTTTATATCCTATTTATGTTATCTGCAGATCATTTTTAATGGGCGGTATGGTTGTTTATGCGTTGATAAGGAAAAAAAATAATTCTACCAATTGCCAATTTTGCATAAGCTGAAGATTGGTTTCTGAATTGAAGTTGGTAACGAAAACAAGTCACTCTCTTGAATAAGACCCACATCTGGTCTAGATTTCTTGATCTACGGTCCATGATTAGGTTTAAATGTGAGCATGAGCACACACACACATATATATAAATGTTGATTATTACACATCATAAGTTAAGATTAAAATTATATAAATTTAATAACTTTAAAATAGTCATAATTTTTTTTACAGCAACATAGTCATAACTTTAAAATGATTTTAATATATTTGACTGTACTTATTAAATTTATTTTACTAGTGAATATAACTTTGTTAACATATACATAGTTCAGTATTTAGAACCATGAAACAAGCTAGCGGAATTGACTCCGGGCGCGCGGTGGGGGCATTCTTTCGGCAGCATTACAACAGAACTAAAGCCCAAGAGAGTATAAACCAGAGAGGTCCAACAAACAGTACTCATGACCAAATAAATAGAATCCGTATTTTAAATTCTCAATTATGTTTCTCTTTTTTCTAAACATATAAATAATGTATTCCATTTCTTCAAATTGACATCACACATTAGATTATATAACAGAAACAGTTGAAATGACAATAATGTAACATTTACCTTGATGTCATCCTAAAATTCAAAAAATACTAATAAGCTGAAACAAATGCCATCTCCTATTTATTTATACATATCTGTAGCTTTTAATTTAAATAATATAACTTTAAACCATTTAATAAAAAAATTTAAAATTGAAAAAATGTGTTTATGCTTTTTTAGTGCAGAAATTAGGCAACTGTATTTAGTGAAAAATTTAAAAAATTATATTCGAGGATAATAGAAATTGTTACAATATATATATATATATATATATATATATATATATATATATATATCTTTTTATTACCGAAGGATAAAATTGTTAAATAAAAAGATATCTTAAAAATCGTCCACCTTAGGTATAAATAAATACCATTCCCGTATTTTTAAAATTATTTATCCCTGCTTATAAGATTATTTTCTGATTGTATGAACAATGATTATTTTTCTTAAAATATTCTTATTTACTTAATATTTTTTATTAAATGTAATAAATGTTGAAAATTAATGAGATAAATTTCCCCCTCTTACTATGGAAGAAAATGAATAATTATAAACGGCTTACCATTATTTTTTTCTTTGAACATTAGTTAATTAAGCGTAAGACAATTGAGTAAAAAGAGAAAGTGGATTGATTTTAAAATACCAAGAATAATTTTATAAAACAGTATAAATTATTAATAAATTTAATGTTAATAACTAATTTAATAAATATAAGGTTTTGTTGAGCATTTTATGGTCCACTATTATAATTTACGAATTTATCATTTAAATTTTTTATTTTACACATTTTAGTACTCTTTTTTTATTTTTTTCGTGCATTTTATCAATCCATTAAATTTTTAGTCCATGATACATTTGATTTTTTTGAAAATGTTTTATCACAAATTTTACAAATGACGTCGTTTTGAACTGATTTAGTCTTTCTATAGTTTTCCTTATAACATGTTATCATTCGGTTAAGATTTTACGAACTGAAAAAGTATAAAAAGTTGAAATTTACAAAATAATAGAAGGAAAAATTTAAATTACTTACATCAGTATTGTGTATAGAAATGTAAAAGGTCTGAGTACTTACAACGTTTCATTTGATTAAATTGCGCGCATAGACTCTGGACTCTCTGCAATAGTAGTACGGTCATTTCAAAATTTCAGTCAACCTGATTCTCAAACTTTTGGATCGACTTTTTCTCCAATTGTAAATTTGGATGGATAGTTCAATTCTGTTTCTTTTTAACAAACCTTATTTAATAAAAAAGACCCATTATGAGTAATTATCTTAAATATTGTTGAAAACGTTACATTCTGTAGGTTCATTAGTTCATTTTACTCTTGAGATGTTAGTTAGATGTGTAATACGGTTTATAGATATATGATTGTTCTATTTGTGATTCAAAGTTTTATCTTACATCTTATTTATTTTAGGATGAGTCATATTTATCAGTAAAGAAAAATAAGTATTTTTAATCGATAAGGAACAATTTGAGAGTCAAGATGAATGGAATTAATTGCGCTCTAACATAATTACCTAAATTTTTTCATTTCTTTTATGTGTATAACTGCATGACACTATACATTACAGAACTTTTTTTTAAGGTATAATCAGTTATGTGTGTCATAGGTGATTAATTGTAATACATGTTTTATTTCTTTTTCTTCTTCTTTGTATTAGTCAAATTTGATTGCAGTAGTGTTGTTTAAAGTACATATTTAGAATACATAATATCGATATATAATATATTTTGCTTTTTGTTGACATCTGAGTTGCTATCATGGTGCTCTCAATAATTAGTTGTGATGATTTACTAGTTGTGAAGGTTTACTAATAACATGATTATTTGATATATTTCCAAAGTTGTACATGAAACAAAAATATTAAAAATACACATAAAGTAAAGAAAAAAGAAAAAAATATCAAATTGTAATGGATTATATAACTTAACTAATGATATAACAAATTACGTTTCATATAATATAATTGATTACCAACTTATGGATAAATATAATATAATAGATTATGTTATTTGATTACATTATATATATAATATAATAAATATCAATAAATAATAATAATAATAAATTAAATACTATATAAATTAACAAATATTTAAATATTTAAATAATTATTATAATTAAAAAATAATCATATTATTGTTAATATTAATAATAAAATTATAAAGATAATACTATTTAAAGAAAATAATAATAAATATTAAAATAATAATAACAATAATAATAAAATATAAATAATAATTATAATAGTAAAGATAATAAAACTTTAAAATAATAATAAAATTTTAAAAAAATTAATTAAAATAAATTTACAAAATAATAATGTTATCATTAGCAATAATAATTTAATTTTAATTTTAATTTATGAATTTTGTATATTTTTAGATGTATTAAAAGTGTTAGATAATTAATAATTTTTTAGTCTAGTTGAGATATTTAGCAGAATAGTTTTAACTAAATATAGATAATAACTATAATTTTTGTACCAATTTCAGCTTATTTAATTTACAACTTTTGTTAAATATCTTACAATTATTGATATTCAGATTTTATAATCATCCATTTTAACAATTTTACTTGCATTTATAATATCAAATAATTTCTATTTTTTTATTGAACTCATGGATCCTAATAAGAATAATATTTTATTTACACACAAGTTTCATATATAAATAATCAATCATGTTTTATTTTAATTTAATTATAATTATAATAATAAAATGGTAATCAATTATTTTTTTTAAAGAATTATACCCTTATACATTTTTCTTCAAATCCTTTCACTATCCAAATAACTTTATTTTCACTTTTTTTTTTCCTTAAATTTATGATTCACTTCTTCCTCAAATATGTCTGAGAGTCTAAACCAACAAAACATTAGCAAGTGCAGTGGAATTAGTCAGAAAATGACTAAATTATTAGGAGTCTGTTTTAGTTGTGTTAGTTATTTTTGTCTTGGAAAACTCTTCAACCTATTATCCCTATCTTAGGTCCACTGGTCCAAACTTTGCCTAAAGTATAGTTGGCTCCAAATAATATTACTGTTATTATCCACTTATAATATATTACATCCTAATAAATTTTATTTTGACAATTTTTATTGGTTTAAATTATATATTTTTATCACATATGAGTATATTTGTATCTTACGCCGTTACAACATTAGGCATATTTTCATTCGAGAGTGGGTTTACAAGGTAATGAAAAATTGTTTGTTAGACACAACAAAGTAAAGGATAATGAAAAAACATCCCACGGAGCACACAAAAGGGAACAAATAAAAAATCATCACGGTCATGGAGTGAGTATACAAAGTGAAACCAAAAGCTAAAATTTTAAAAACAATACAAAAATAATGTAATGTAAAACCACTTGTCCTGGTACAGGGAGAGAATCATCCCAAGATACTCCAACACCACCACCCAAAATCCCATTTTCTTTCTAAATTACTTCTTTCATCAGCTGTGTACATATTTATACATAAATACAGATAAACCAATTATCCAAAAGCTAAACAAAAGATTTTTGTGCAGAGTAAAGGTGGAACACGTAATTCATATATAAATAGATGGTTCTACCTTGTAAACTCAGAAGTTGTCTGAGCTTTATGGAGGGTGTGATAATATAGAAATTTAAGGGTAGTGTGAAAAAAGAAAAGGGAAAGTAAATAGAAAATGATTCACGTGAGCATTATGACATTATTACATCCGTATCTGTATGTGTAGGCATATAAACTGTGGCCTTCTGCTTGGTGCAGTGAGTCTGAAGTCTGCACCCCCCACCCCTGTCATTCACCACTCACACTTTTTATATTTATTATTTATTATTTGTTTTACAGCAGTAAAGTTGTAGTAAGATTGAAGAAAATAATAAAGATAAAGAGATTGGTGTTATATATGTCATTAAAGTGAGAGAAAAAGGACAGAGCCCAACAGAGTCAAACACGCCAAATAGATCAGAGAAGCCCATATTGAGAGAGAGAGAGAGTGGCCCAACACCACCTGTTCCCTGCAACTCAGACACTCTTCCACGTGGGAGTCTCTGTCACTGCACCAACCCCAACCCCACACTCTCTCTTCCCAATCCCACTCTCTCTCTTTCTCTTTCCATTTCCCTTTCATTACGTCAACTCAAACCCTCCACTCTTCATTCATTCACCATCACAATCCCAAAAACACACCCATTACCATTTCTATTACACTAATTTATTATTAATAATCATAATTAACTCAAAATAATGTCAGGCGCCGCTCAGCAAACGCGGTACACCCCACTAGGGCTTACGTCACTCTTCCTTCCCACACGTCTCATCAGGCGGCGGCTCCACAATCTCGATCAACAGCCGTCGGATCCTACACCCCTTCCCTGATGAACATCAACGGCTCCAATTTAAAGTGTCCATTTTATCCATATTTGCGACTGTGTGCGTATGTACGTGTATATATAAACCAAAAGGCAAGGCAAAGCAAAGAAAGAGAAAGAGAAGGGAAGTGTGGTGGTGCCGGCCAGCCGACAATTACGGGAGGTTATGTGGGTCCCTCCACTTTTATATACACGCATACTCATTTGTTGCGTTTGTTCCCTTTTCATTAACGTTTTTTGAGTTTGAGTTTGGGTTGGTACTTTGGTTTGGTTTCATGATGGCGTCTTCTTCCTCTTCGGGGTCTCGCGAGGGGCACTACAGAGGGGTCAGGAAGCGCCCCTGGGGACGCTACGCCGCCGAAATACGTGACCCCTGGAAGAAAACACGTGTCTGGTTGGGCACATTCGATACTCCCGAGGAGGCCGCCCTCGCCTACGACGGCGCCGCCCGCTCCCTCCGCGGCGCCAAGGCTAAGACCAACTTCCCCCCGGCGCCCGCCCTCTGTCTCGACCTCAACGCCCCTTCTTCCGATCACCGCTGGCCCAACGTCCCCTCCCGCACCCTCGTCCTCACCGAGTTCCTCCACACCGCCGTTCTCAAAGACATCGAACCGCCGCAGCCTCTCCCTCCCGCCTCGCCCGCTCTCCGCCGCGCCGCCGACGGAGCTGTTCCTCTTGGCGGCGGTGTTCAGGTGGTGGATAGCTCCCAGACGGCGTCGTTTTTGGGACTGGTTCGGCGCGGGATCCCCATCGACTTGAACGAGCCTCCACCGCTGTGGCTTTGAGTTGTTGGTGTTCGTTCTGACTAGGTTTTCATGTCGTTGTTTTGTCTAATTTATCCACTGTGTTTTTAAATTTTCCCTCACCTTGCTTAGGTTTTATTATTAGCCTCGTACGTTGATGGTGGGGGGAGTCGTGTCTATCTGTCCATGTGAGTCTATCTAACATTAGGTTAATGGAAGAAGAAAAGCGCTATGATATTGTATATACATTTATTTTCCTTATCAATGACTCTACGAATTTTGTAGTGGTGGTACTACGTTGTTAATTCGCGGATCCAGTTAAAGTGGTTTATGTTGTTAGTAGAAAATATTCACCGTTTTTCCATGATTGTGTGGTCTGAAAGTTTTGGTTGTTGGTTGTGTTGGTGGTAGTGTGCTTAATTTATTGAGCTTTGGCGCTTTTGGAATGTTGGGCGGCGTAGTAGACAAGCCAGGAGGGATTGCGAACCGTTGATGCGGTTGGGACCACCTGGGAAAGAGAAAGGACGCGCGTGGGGCGAGACACGCGCGTGAGAGTGCTTTTCTCTGTGGGAGCGGGAACTGCGAAGCGAGCGTGTGGGTATCAGCATGATGGCATTCCCTTTCTAGTCAGACCTCTGCTTCCTATCATTTTTGCAGCGTATATTTTCCACAACCCTTAGACCCATTCGCTATCCAAAGCGCGTGCCATTTATGCGCTTCTCCTCCTTCATTAATATTCCTTTTTACTTATTCTATATACTTTTGTGTACTTGTATTTGCACGTAAAACTACTGGGAAAATTTAAAAACAACTACTTTATTCTTTTTGAGCCCTCCAAAGGAAATTATGCATTTTTATAGTAGAGGTAATTTTAATGAAAAATTATTATCCAATATATAGAAAGAGTAATAATAGTCATTTTGGTAAACAATACGTAAACATATATCAATGAAATATTAAATTATTTTATTTTAATTATTCATTTTATTATGTTTTGTTTTTGGTGAACAGGAAATGATTTGAAGGAAACAGGGGAGGGAAAGTGTGTGTGGGGTTTGGGCCAGTGTGAATAGGATGTTGACGAAAACCTAACAGAGTGCATTTAACTTTTAGATAGCATAAGAGCACTACGAAACAGTATAGGTGATTAATGGAAATAATTTATGAGGAAATGGTGAGGTAGAAAGCAGCACTGCATTTTTGAGGAATCAGGCACCTCCCCACTGTTAATATGCTGGCTTTTAAAACTTCCCTTTTCTCGATCTCTGTGATATCAAATCACCCAACACTTTTATTTATACTTCTTTTACCTTTTACATTCTGCTTCTTTTATTTTTTTCTTAGATTTTTTTCTTATACGAAGTATTCATGTTAGAACATTAACACATCTTCCCTAAAAGGCTTCTGTCTCCGCGTGCTGTGTTATCATTATATGTATCGTTACCATTAGATGGAATTAACACGAAATAAAAATCTGAAAAAAATTATGTTCAGTTACTAGAAATTTCCGTGGATTTGGTTATAATTAGAATGGGAAAGTATTTTCTGAGGTATATGACAAATGGAAGAGCAAATATAGACGAGGAACAATGAAGAAATGGACAAAATTATAAACCAATTTAAATTATTTAAAATTACTATAAAATGTACTCTAACATTTGATAAGGTACCGTTAAAGATTTTTTTTTTAAACTCAACCTGATATAAATATACTTTACATCGTAGAACCTTCTAAACTGAAAATGTTCAAGACAATATATAGTATCATCTTATAAATTGAATTTTATTATAGCCTAACACATTACACGAATTTAAATTAAGGTGTAAAGTAATTTTTGTCAAAAAAATATATATAAAACATTAAGAAATATCAAATAAGATTGAAAATATATAAGCATATTTATATGCGATATAACTAATCACACGATAATAAGTATAAAATTAATTGTTATGTTTAAACAACAATTAAAATAAGGTTATAAATGTAATATTCTAGTTCTAAAAACTGACATAAATTAAGATTGATAAGGAATAATATAATTAGATAATTAATTCAAAGCTATTCATTTATTATTAGTGTCTTTGCTGACGCACTATCTCTCCAGTGACAAAAATATATCAATATTAATGTATTTGCTGACATACCATCTCTGCAAGTCAAAAACGAGATCATTCAAAGAAGACTGAAGATTTCTAAATACCTTAGGACTTTTAAACTGAGGTGTAAACTAATTTTGTTGAGAAATTTTTGAAAAAAATCAAGAAATGTCAAACAAAATTAAAAATATATCACCTCACTTATATGCGATATTTATATCACCAATCACAGGATAATAAATATATAAAATTAATCATCGTGTCTAAATAACAACTAAAGATTAAAAATATCATAATCGATCCCTAAAGACTCGTATAAATTAAGATTAACTAAGAATAGTATAATAGAAAATTACTTTAAATGATTTATTATTTATAATACTATTTATTTATTATTAATATTTACTGACACATCATCTTTTGTGATAAAAACGAGACCAGTATTAATGTATTTGCTGATACACCATCCCTTCAACTAAAAAACGAGATCAATCAAATAAGACTCTGAACTTCTAAACATCTTAAGACTAGTCAACAACATATATTACATGATTTTACAAGGGTCATTTTGATCTTATAAAAACATAAAATGAATACTCAATCAATATAGTTTGTTAGTTCAGTAATTAACTATTAGACATTCCTATTCCTTTTATATTTTTCTATATTGGACTGTATATACTTTCGTTTGCTCGTCCATGAACAATTGATAATAATGCTTAAGTTTAGTTTTAATTATATTTTTTGATTTCTCATCCCAACAGATATCAAACCACATAAACATGACACTGGGAAAAATCTTTTTGTAATTTTGTTCCGAACCCATTCACCAATAAATAAAGTCTCAAGTATAAATGTTGATGTAATCTTAATGAAATAAAATAGCCTTATTTTATCATCATTTAGAGTTTCCATAGCTATTCCTTGGAAAATGTATCGCGTAGCACATATACAACTCACACCTTTTTTCTCTAACATATGACATGAAACTTTCTCTTGCAAGCATCCATATATATTTAGGAGATCACTTCTCTCTTATTGCCAATATATTGTATTGTTAGTATGTCTATTTCAGGTTATGTTCCATAGACGGGAGTAAGTGCCTACAAAAGTTATTCCTACACTCAAACTTAATTTAAATAGTATTATAATAAATTAGTAATTAATTAAAGGTATCTACCTATATATAGTCCTTACAATAGACCCATATGAATTATGATTGAGCATTCCATTGTCTTATTATATCTATAGTGACCTAATCATGTGATTAGACCCTAAGTATTGCCTAATACTATTTTGCTATTAGATGTTAACTACTTTCGTTGCGGTACAAAACTTCTCTTAGTACCAAGCCATGAGTTTTTTCAAGCCAAAAAGATTCGTTGGAGAATTTTTGTTCCCGATTTTATACCCTTTCCTATTTTCATAGACATCCCATCCATGAGGTTGGCACTGCCTTTTAATTAGAAACTACTTTCCCCAGTAATTTTTAAGTAAAAGTTTAAATATTTATCTCCCTTGGCTTGTCAGCACTTACTCTTTCTATGTGTGACTGCCCTACATTTTTGTAAGTGCCTTTTGAAGTGAACATTAAAAATCGACATCTTGTGTTACTTGACAAAATCCTGACAAACCCTTATTATCATAACTTCTAACAAAAACAAATGAATGTGTGACTTTGAACTTTCACTCTCATAAGGGATTGAATATTTTTCTCAACTCACCACAAGTGTTTACACTCCTAGCATCTAAAGCCATAGATATGCAAATAATAGTTTTTCCTTTCATTTTATGATCTCCAAAACCAAAACCAATGTAAGCATATTTTTCCTTTTCTCTACCATTATACAGTGTCCTTTTAGATCCAATCATATTCAAACGATAAAAGTTTTTTTTTTATTATATTCTCAGCTATATGTTGCGGAGTAAGCACTTGAAAAAAAAAAAAACTATAAGGGAAAATATTATTCATGTTATATATAGAATATATACTATAGAGCAATGGTTCATATTTATAATCAATGACCACCCACGTAAATTGATTGGAGACCACTCAACCCGTTAATTAACTAGGATTACATTGTTTTAGTTTAATAAATAATTTTGAAGTTGAATTTAGAACATGCATTTAAATCTAATATTCCAAAAAAACTTATTATGTCTACAAAGAAAAATTATAAAAAGATTGAACAGTAGTGAAATTTTGGGAATTTCAAAACAAACAATTAATATGGCATCAAACAATTAAATTGAACAAAATTGTAACTTTTTCACTTTTAACTTTAAAATATCTAAAATATTTTTTTTACATGAACTATATGATTGTGACTTGGAAATTATTAACAATATGTTTATAGATTTTTTCTTCCATTTATTAAAATATTTTTCTATTTCCTTCTATTGTTTTGGATATTTTTAATTTGATTTAACTTTTTTTAAATATATTTCTCATTAATAGCAACTTTACTACATTAATACTCAAATTATTCATCACATATTATTTCTGTTAATAAATTAATTTAATTTAACTAATAATAAGTGATATATGTTGTTTACTGAAACACAAAATAGTAAAATAAATTTTTAAAAATTATATAATAATAAAAAACTATTAAACTTAATATATATATATATATATATATATATATATATAATACTATGGTAAAATTAAAATAAAATAATTCAGTTAGGAAACCCACTTAAACAAAAAAATTAAATTTGGAAGACTATTTATTTTCATTAGAATCAAATGTTAAAATAACAGCCTATAATATATAATCAGGAATCAACTTAAGGGTATACTCATTAATTTTGTGGTCTGGCACAGTGATTAAAATGTTGACAAATATTTTGAAAAATACAGTGAATGATGATGATGAGAAAGGAAGTGTGGTGTAAAAGGTGGGTGGGCATTTATAGGGGGAAACTATACATAGATGCATCTAAGCCTACGATGTGACGGAAGGAAGTGAAGGAAGCCCATTGATTGTTCCTTTCCTTGCGTGTCCAAAGGAGTAGTAGAAAAAATGATAAAAAAAAAAAAAGAAAAACAAGAGGAAAGTGAATTATAACAAAAACTTGATGTATAAATACAATATCTCAATTAAAAAATTGAGAGTAAAGTGGTAAATAGGAATGAAAAATATGAAAGAAAGAAATAAAAAAACAAATTAGGTGAAAGTGAAATAGAAAAGAAGAGGAGGGGTTAGCTTGGGTTTTTGTGAGGTGAAGCAGTGATATTATTATGGGGAGAATGTGACCAATTCAAACCCAGTTGTCAGAAAACTATTATGAGCACACAGTTGAGTGACAAAAAGACGCAAGACTGCAAAAGTGCAACACCCCACCATCCCCACACGCAACACCCCATTCTTCAACACGGATTACTATAATTACTTCTCTTTATCACTATTAATATAAAACTCATGTTAACATTTTTTATTTCTTCATCATAATAATACTATTTTAAGTTTGGTACACAAATCCATGTGGTGTTATTTTATTGGTAAATTGTAATATGTGGATAATAGTGAGAGATAAAATACCAAAAAAACCGTGATGAGGAAGCAGAGCACAGAGCAGTGAAGCTGCTCCACCTGTGGCCAGCCGGCCGTCATTTCACACCAACACAACACAACTTTCTCTCTCTGCCGTGTCTGATTTGACCCTTCTTCCATGTGCCCCCTTTTCTTCCTCTTACCATGTTTTTTAATATTATTACTGGGCGGTGCCTTGTGGGCCCACACGGTGGGAGGGAAACGTGGCGTGTTTCTGGTGGGAAGGCCCATCACGACCGAATCTGTCGGCACGCACACGTCACGCTGCTCTCTCTCTTACAATACAATGTCACACGCAACTCAATGCACCTCGTTTTGTTCTCTTTCCTTTACCCAAAACACATCGTGCAGACACACACCACCTCAGACACGAAAACTTAGTTAGGTCTTTTCTTTGGTCTTTCCTTCCACTACTTCCCTTCTTCGTTTCTGCTTGTCATTGTCGCTAATGCTCTTCTTTTGTCCTGCATGTGCTGCCGCCGTCTACTCTCCATTGACTGCGGCCGCGCACCGATGTCGTTTTAAACACCACTCGCTCCCTCTCTCTTCTTAATTAATTAATTAACTAATGAAAGAAAAAAAAGGCACTAACTGTTCATATTTCATGCCATGCATGCATCATTATGTATTCACACGTCATGCAACATGTAGGCATGTTATGTCACAATGATCATCGTGGGGCTTTATTGTTGACCGCATGGGATCCCTCATCCCAATCCATATATCAAAGGTGGGTACCGCAGGTTTAGACCAAACCATTGTTCGCCATTTTTTCTTCTTTCTCATTTCCGAATATTCTTCTGTTACATCACATGTGTATACATTTTTTTTTTCACATTGAGTTATTACTTTGCTCTTAAATACCAAGTCATTTATTTTCAAAACGTCTATAAACAGCATTTTCACACTATCAAATTCTATATGTAATAACAAGAATAACTATTTTCTTACGTGAAAGATTATATCAAAAATATATCTAGATTTTTCTTCTACAATTATATTCTAACGATAATAAAGATAAACTGCAATAAAAAAAAATAATATTTTGATATTACTGTTAAACAACAACATAAAAACTCATAAGAAGAATAAAAGAAGAAAAAAAAAAAAGAAAACAAAAAAATCCCTTATTTTTTTTAATTTCTTATTACAACACTTCCATTTTTTATTTTATTAATGATTTGTAATGTGTAATAAGAAATATGAATGATTAAAATATTAAAATTAAAATAATAAAAAAATTGCACATTAACTTTAGTTTGAATAATGATCCGTAAGAGTTCAAGATGTATTTTAGAACTAAAAATAAAATTACGAGGATGCGATAAATAATTTACTTATGATAAAAAAACTATACTCATTATAAAAAGTTCAATTAGAAGATTTAATGTAATTATTAAACAGTACAGTCCACATAAACTGTCATTTTATATAATTATATTTTACTATAGATATTTTGTATTAATTTATTAAGATTTGATATTGGATCACCAATAATAATTAAGTTTAAATTCAACACTATAATATTTCATAAAACAAATATAAAGATGAGATATCCAGCAGATATAGAAGATATATAATCAATTTAAATTAAGACTAATCAAGAACGATAAAAAAAATTTAAGAAAAAATAAACTGAAAAGAAACTAAAAATAAATACTTTTGTTTTTATTATTAGTGACTTTATTTATTTTTAAATATTGAATTTTAAACATTCATTATTATTATTACTCATTTTAATATAATTTAAATGATTGTATATTTATTCTTCTTTATCCTGTTGTGTTTATCTTTAAAGTAAAACTAAAATCTTTAATCTTCTTTAAATATATAAACTTTTATGGAAGAGATTACTCTACAAAACATTACGATGGAAATATTCATCCTAATTAAGTTAAAATTTCACATTTCTAACAATTATTTGAGTTTTAGAAAATAAAAATATATAAAAAAATACAAAAGATATGGGATCAAACAAAATAATCTATGAAAATCAATAAAAGCTATACTTTAACAAATCAAACCGAAAATTAAAAACTACATGATGATAGTGTGAGATGATAATATGCATAAGTTGAGATATATTTATTAAAACACTAAGTTAACTACATGTATTTAAAATAATAATTAAGGATTGATTATGATTAATATTTATTAACTTTAAATAATCCATAAAATTAATTTTAAAAGTTGTGAGAGACCAAACTCACAATAAATAATGTTCTCCTCCATCTCTATAAATAGACATCACGAACTTAATTTTAATATTCTGAAAATCGTGAGCTTAATTGATGATCAGAAAATCTTTTACATATGTCTCACCTTCCAACTTAGACTTAAATAGAAGAGCTGCATATAGAATTTATAAGAAGACTCAACAGTTTGCCAGTTCATACAAAAACAAGTTATATTATTTTATATTTTATCAAATTTCTTCCGGTATTATTCTATTTTATTATTTAACAAACATTACAATTATCCTTTTATATAGTATATCAACAAGAAAGTCTTAGTATAAATGATGATACTTTTGATTAGGTTTAAACATATTTTAGTCCTGGCTGTGTGTATAATTTGAAAATAGCCCCCCAGGTAGTTGTTGTTGTAAATACACAATATTATTTAGTCAAATCAAGACTAATTAAAGATTTAATTAAAGATATTGGACGAAGGCAATCCCACCCAGAGATTCGTAGGACCCATAAACCAAAATGTGCAATGTTCATAACAAAATGAAAGTGGGTTCTTAGCTTCCATAGAGTCAAGAACATACTGTCTGCTTTTACGCGTACTCCAAATTTTCTTAGATTCTATACCCATCTCTTTCTTTACGATTTAAATGACATTCATGTGTACACGTCATAGTCACTCATAATAATTATTGCAACCATAACCATACCTAATTGTTTCCCTTGAGTTTACTTGGACCTGTAAACAAAGCACCAAGTCAAATTTGTGAACAACTAGAACTGTTAGACAAGTGGGTCCACTTTGTTTGGGCTCATTAAGGTATTCAACCATCTTCCTGTTTTTTCATCTCGACGTACTTTAGACGGCCAAGACTTGTCATTTTGTTAAGTTGCATAAATGTTGATTAAATGAGCAATAACATATAATTTTAAGAAAGTTTGCACACATATGATAGTTTCCTCTTATTCTAGAAGTTATACCATATATTTTGCATTATATAATAGGCTCAATTCAGGTTTTATCTTTAAAAATACTTGATTTTTTTGTTGGACCTTTAAAATATATATATATTTTTTATATCGAACTTCTTTCTATCCAATACTTCATACCATCATTAGTTTAAGACACTTCTAAAATAATTATAGAGATCAATAAAAGTAATCAATTTAATTTAGTTTGTTATTGATTTTTCAAAACAATGTTATCAATGTATAGAATATACTTTTTATTGTCAATGACTTTTACAAATGTTTCCTAATAGTTTTTAATAAAAAAGAAATATATATTCGTGATATTTAACTATATAGTAAAGAAAGTAAAACTTTAATGTTACGTGAAAATTATAAAATATCATAAAAAGAATGAATTTCTTCTAAATTATATCTTATAATAGGAATTATAGAGAATAGTTTTTGTGTCTTGTACCAAAGATTTTTAATTCACTATGTTACTAATTTCGTTTAGATACTATAAATATGGCTGATACGACAAATTTTTTCAGATTGCCTGAATTAAATATGGTTTTCTCTCTACATGAGTCATCCTTGCGGTATATAAGAGTGAAAATTGTTTAACCTTAACCACTGTATCAATTCTTCATTATAGCTTTTGTTTCTCATTAGATTTCTAAATATATACTTACACATTTTTCTTTTGGGGTCTTTAAATATCATCACTTCCTATTTAGATAAATGAAAACTTGTGATATTTAGAGAAATTAAAAGAGAAACAAATAAACCATGAGGAATTTATTTTATACTATTAGACAATAGATGGTTAAAATACAATTTTTCTTTAACTCAATAAGACTTCCCACAAATCTTCTAGCCCCTACTAGATAGACACATCAAGTAGGTTACGTATTTTAAACATTTGCAACATTCAAAAACAAAAATCACTCAATTATTTTTTGTCGTTTGAATTTTACAAGATTCGACATTAGATAATGTTATACCTACCTAAATCTACGTGAAAAACTATTATGTCTATAAAAGAAAAAGGCCACTCATTTTAGAGAGCATGAAATGTTTGAAAAACCGTACTTATCTTTCACACTTTACATAATGGACGGCTAAATTTTTTAATAGACATGATATATACTATGGTCGTTATCGTGATTCATGTGATCAACCATAACCATTGAATGATGTGATGATTTTCCTATGAACATGAAATGAAAAGGGGGGACCATTCATAGTTTTTTCACGAGCCAGTGCTTTTAATTCAAAAGTTGTTTGTTTGATGGGCCAGTAGGAGATCGTGTTGGTATTTGTCTCATTCAGCCATGACCATGCAGCTGAACAGACATTCCTCAAAGGTCCTATAAAGAATTATCATTTGCCTTTTTTATAAAGTCAAATTACTTGATCGTTAAATCTTTGTTACATCACTTCCTCTATTTTCATTGCTTCCTCCTCTTTAGGCCATTTCTTTTTATTGGATTCTTCGTGTATGCAGAAAAAAAGTTACCTGAAAGTTGAAGAAAAGGAACACCAAACACAATTGCAAATCAATCGTCCATTCCAATATCTCGAACGGTCAAGCCACTCTTTCAGGTAATAGTGGAAAGCATGATTGTAAAATATAAAGCAGCCCCACTAACATTTTGTACTGTCATATACTATTAAACATAGTTTTTAATTCATAGGCAAAACCATTCACCTTGAAAAATACCATACTCTATAGCAACAATGCTTGATGCATGCAAAGAATAAATTTGTGCAGGTGGGGGCAACAATTGTGTGCAGTTGCATTTGATTACAAGGCACATCAGCATGGTGTAGAATATTATACAGATAAAAATCAAGAGCAATATTCATGTTCCAAGTGTTTTTATAAACAAGTAGTCCTTGACAGTGTCAATAGTAATAATAACCTATGACCCATCTCATAAGTAGATTGTTCAAATTTTCATAAGGTAGACAGACAAAGGCTCCTAAATAGGAAAGTCATCACTTAGATGATAATAATAATATCACGATCAGAAATAGTAACTATTAAAGGATATATTATTGAAAAAACATAGATTGAAGTAACAAAGTTTAAAGAGGGGCATCTCCATTCACCATTTAAGAATTCGTAATTTTGCTAGGTCACTGTTACACAGTCATTTCATGAGACAAATTTCGTAATTATGTAGAGGTAGTCTTCAGCTGATTACCTTCTTCACACGTGAATAACAAAATGTTGCTTTTGTCTGAATTCAAAATGAAACCACCAAACAAAGGGAAAAGGAAGAAATTTCTCTCCTTTAATTTTTTGCTCAACTTGTTACAAATCAGAAAATTGGACGCATGAAGTTCAATACTTAGCAGTGAGAGAAGGCAAATGAATATTTAGATGAGCCAAATGCTTGGATAAACAAATAGCTATAAGGTGTGGAAAACGTGTCGGTTTTTAATGATGCCTGCATACGCATTGAATCACATTCATGAACGCAGCCTTACTTATAATTTAATTTAATCTTAGTTCGAATATAAAATGACTAATTATTGTTCCCGCCGTGTATTGGTGTTTTTTTATTGATAGAAGCCAAAATGCCTCATCATTCTCCAACTACACACCAGATCCATATGCCACGTGCATGTTTCTCTTGAATTTCGAATTTAGATACTCAAAATCTTCTAGATCAAATTTCAGTCACTGACTTCTTGCAAACACCCACATGAACAATCAACTCATTTTCCCTTTTTAAAATATATCTCTACAACACTTTCCTTATAATTAATTTTGTTATTGTTTACCTTTCTCCTCACGTATTTTTATCTCATACTTCTGTTTTAATTATCGAAAGATATTGAAAATTGGTAAGAATCTGGTTGATTGATTGTTTTGTCAAAAAGTAGCTACCACAGAATGCAAACTCAGTAGTCTCGAAACAATTCACTCATAAGTTCTAGCAATTCATTTCGCACGTTATAAATGGGTCGTCTCTGCTAGTCTTCACAGCTTTTTAATTCAAAGATGTAATCAGAAGTCAATGTTTCATCTATCAAATTCATCATTTGAAGTCTAAAAAAAGGATTCAGCAAGATTTCCCCCTTATAATTCAATTTAAAATTTACACTAGCAAGCAATAAACCTCAAGTTAAGAACTTAAATTTAGTTTATAAACACTTAATAAATACGAAGAAGTATCTAACTTATATCTAGGATTCAGTATCTTTAACAAAATCTTAAGTTTAAGCAGAGAGGATAAGAAATTAAAAATAAAAAATAAAAAAGAATATCTATGTAAAAATGCATTGATAGGGTAAAATGGTCAAATACCCCATATCCGAGGTCATGAAATTTGGTTTGGTTTGTGAAGTTGAACGCGTCGTGAAGGAGAGTGTGGAATGCGACTTCAGGAGAACGAGGATGGAAAGTAGCTCCCGCCTTTTCATTTATATTTTTATGATATTTATTCCTTTTTCTTTTACACAAAAGGTGTCACCTCAATGCACAACAAAAAAGAATTAAAATTATAATAAGCAAAAGAAATAATAATAAATTATTATTATTATAAAGGACAGCAGCCGCCCACACCTAACCAATTTTTTAGCATTTGGTTTTTTCTTATGCGAGTGTGCTGAGAATAATTATTTTCATATTAGTCATTACTCACTGATGAAGTAATCTGGAATATGATAGTTGTGACCATCATTTGCGCAAACTGAAAATTGATGAATATTTTTGTTTGATCAGTATCGTTGTTATGGTATGTGAATAGAGATATTTAACCAGTACATGAATCTATATTATTTATTCTTAGATTGGGTGATATAATTAAGGTATGTGTGTTTGATTTTGGGTTGGTGAGAGAGTGAGTGTTCCCCAGCGCTGCAGAAGTGAATAGCCGCAATGGGTCCCACAAACAGCTGCCTTTTTCTTTCTGCCGACCCGCCGGCGTAGCTGTCTGTCCCGGTCCGACACGTCACCTTGATTCGTGCACCCTTTTCTCTTTCTTCCCATTCCCAATCCAATCCACTCTATTCTTTTCATCATTTTATTATTTATTTCTTCTTCATGCCCATCATTCACTATTTACTTTTCATTTTTTATCACACCAACCACACTAACATTCAAATTAAATAATCTCATACTTATCAACAACTTTTTTTATTAAAGAAAAACATCAACGATACCGTATTTTATCACCATATATTTTTTAATTAGTTGAAGTTCAATTGTGTATATTTGTATAGTGTTACTTCCGCAATTGTCCAACAATTTTTCAATTGATAAATAATTAAATTTTGTAATATCATGATTTTTATTTATTTTAATTGTATATACGAAAAATATTTTATCAAAAAAGTATAATATTTCTATGATAGAATTGGTTTTGGCTCATAATTAGACAAATTTGTAATGTAAAAGAAGAATGGGGTGTAAGATTGAAGCATGGGAAGAAAATACATAGCTGTTGTGGAATGAAAACAAAAGAGAATCATGAATAATTTGCCCCCACTTGTTGATGCTTGGTCATAAAACAGCATCTTCTCCTATATGAAGTGGAAAATCAATGCCTTATCGAATCGACAAACCAAAGCATGAATCATTGGATAGTTTAGTTTGACGTTTTGTTTTTTAGTTCAATGCAACTTATGAAATGTTACAATCAGGATGGAAGAGCTGCGCAGCACAGGCATAGAGTGTCCCACTAATCCTTTACTTAAGCCCGGTGTTAAGGAGAATCAATCATTGCGAGTTACCTAATCCTGCCAACAATTACCTCTTTTTTTCATCAATTTTTTATTCTGAAGCTACAACCTTGTCCAATACATAACCTAACTAATATAGGTTTTTATCAATTGTAATACCTATTTTTGCTTAGCACAGATTTGTAAGATCAAAGCGGAGTGTAACATGGAAGTTGCCAATTTCAATTTATATCTGGAATTAATAATAACAATAATAATAACCTTAATTTGACTTTTGTAACTAGTTTGACACTTCCTGGATTGTTTCTAAATTTCAAATTTCATGATTTTTTTCCGTTTAAGTTTAAAAATTAAGCATGTTTTACATTTTTTTTTACAGTTGGTCTTTAAATGATGACATGATAAATCTGAAATCACTTGTTATTCAAGATTAATTTTTTTTCCTTTTAAATACCGGAAAATATTATTTGTAAAAAGAAATGAAAGAAAATAATGTGTTTAAAATGAACATAATATTATTTTTTTAAAGGTTATAATTTGTTGTTCTTCTTCTTTATTATTTTCCATTCAATAAGTTAGTTTATTGAGAGAGGAAAATCTTATAACTTCATATTAATAGATAGATAACATGAGTGAAATATTGAAATTTTTCACTTGATGTCAGTCTTAATAAGCTCACAAAAATTATTAAAGATTGTCTATTTAAATTTCAAAATGTATGGAAAAATAAAGACGAGTTAAACTTTAAAGGTGTAATTTATTACTGTAGCTTCGTTATTTTTGTAGGTTCATACTCTCGGCTAGCCTAGAAGAAGGTAAGGAAACATTTATACATAAGATTTATTTTTAAAGATTGTGGGTGGGTCTTACAAATAATATTATAAGAAATAATCTTATAAGTTTTCTAATATGGTATATGAGAATATGATTTTATGTTACTATTTTATAGGGGTTACATTGAGGAATACTTAATATGAATATGGTATTATATGTGACATATTAAACGATTAGATATCGTAATTTCATTAGTAATGTGATAGAGAAGATTAAGGTTATTAAATAATGAAAAGTGTTTAAATATATAACATTAAAAGTAAATGCATTATATATTATTTTGAAATAAATAAAGAGCAGAGATATAGTCTAATATGTTCGAGATAGTTTAGATGTTAGTATATATTAAAATGTGTTAATACTAATTTTTAAGTGTAAAAGGAAAATAATATATTTATCTTTTTTGAGTGTGATTAATTAAATTTGAATTAGATATATGTTTTGTAAAATTAATTTTTATAACATTAGTCCACTCTTATATGAATATTTTGTGGTTTGTATAATAACTATCAGAAGTATATAAAGTGACTAAAAGAGAAATTATTGATATATAATATTTTATTAATATTATTTTAAAAATATTGAATTTATAATTTGTAACTATACCGATTCAGACATTATAAGTATCTCTCTAGTTTAAACATAATTAAAACACGGGTGTCACACATAATTTAATTTAATTGCATTAAAAGTATAAATAATTTTTACAATTTGATCGAGTTATAAATTCTTGTAACTGGTAAATGGTGTGTAAATAATTAAATTCCAATTAGTTTATGATGTGATTATTTTGATATTGATATAAAAATTAAACCTAAATTAACTGGTAGTTCTCATCTTCTCATCATTTATTTTTTCCCAACTAATTATCAGTGTTCCACATCGGAAACATTCGAATTTTGTGAGAAACACATGTAAGGCAAGGAAGCATTATTCTTCACGACCCATATCAATTATACACTAAACTAACATTACTTACGGCTTGTGCAGTACCTTTTACTCTGATTACAATTTTCCTGTTCCTCATTGGTTAGTTTTTTCATATTTAGTAATTTATCTTTTCCCTCATTTGAAAAAGTATTTTTTGAAATGTTCATGTCATCCATCTTGGGAAAAGGCTACGTATGTCATCCCATGCCATGGATGCATGCATGATGCATCGGCCATTTCAAAATTTGGTTTCAGGTGAACGCGTGAAAATGAAGTATAATTATTTTATTTGTTTTTAATACCTGCCTCATTCACACATGTGGACCTTTCAAACCCTTCAACCAATCGATCTTGCATCCTAACAACAAGATCCCCACCCAAACAATGTCAATAGAAGCACAGCACCACACAGCAGCTCCTAGACAATTAAATTAATTACGCATATGATTAGACATTGTAATTATAAAATCCCATAACACTCATCACCCAAAATCAAAAGTAGTTTTTAAGAAAAAAAAATACTTTAAAATTGGTAGAGAATGGGCGGTGATTGCAACATCTGAATTTTTAAGACGTGCGAGAGGCTAGGGCTTGGAGTCAGCAGGACCACATGGAAGACTTAACCAAGAAAACTAAAAGTGAGGAAAGAAAAGTGTTTTGTGCAGTGTGTGAGTGGTTGGTGGACAAGGTACGCTAAATGGGAATAAGAAATGAAATGTTTGGTAATAAGAAATGAAATGTTTGGTTAGTACCAAACCTATTCGTGAACCACGCTTACGTCTTTCATCTCTCCATCTCTCTCCAGTCGGCAGGATCTTCATCATCATCATTTTATTCTATCTATAATTTCAAACTTCATCATCTCCAATTTGGATTAGCCGCCTTTTGCTATTATTAAACTAAGCCAAATTCTTCAATAAATTTTATTCTCTCCATTGCCAACTGGTGTATTCAAAACCAGAACAAACTACTAAAAGTTAAAGCACTCTAAATATATCAACAGTCTTCAGCTTCAACATTCCAAAGGCTTTCCAAACAATACCTAATATGATTACATTAAATCATCCTATATGAAGAATTCAATGCTTCCATATCGATCTATTTTTTAAGAGACATTTTGGTGACTTAAGCTACAAGAGTGTGTAATAAAACAAGTTTAATTGTCAGAGGTTAATCAGAACATAAAAAGTATTGTCTCTTTTGAATACACATACTTTTTTTTTCCAACTTTGCCTTTAAATGTCTTAGGTATCTTTCTGTTTTCTGCTATAATTTTTGTTATTCTATTTTCGTTTTTATCCTTTTATTATTCATCTTATCTAAGGTGATTGAGTTTCTTTCGTAAATAAGAAAAGTATTATATGATATTAGTTGTTATTTTTTTCTCTCTCTTATTTTAAATCTTTCTTCTTGTATCCATATACATGTAACAATGTAACATAATTATTAATGTAAAATGAGAAATATGATAAAAGAAATACAATATGGTATCGAAGTCTATTTATCTTTAATTTATATCAAAGAAATTAAAGAATGATGATAAATTATCTTTAATTTAATGTTAAAAAGACATATTTGACTTGAAATTTATTTTCACACAAAATATGAAAGTTTTATTATCAAATTTAATTAAAATAATATCTTTAAAATGAATTATTATGTCCTAGTTATCATCTATTTTAAAATTTGATGTTTCTATCATAATTTTATCCTCAGAATACCAACACAACAACATGAGTTTGTAATCATCCTTCCACTTCCACGTAAAATGTCTTTCAGAGATTAGTAAATGAGAAGACCTTATTTATATGTTCTCCTTTTGTTAAAGACCAAACGAAACAACGATATATGCCAATTTGTCTTTGGTGTAATTAGTTTAATAAGGTTACCATGAAAGGATAGGAAAGAAAAATAGAAAAAAATAAAGTAGGATTCAATGAACCAAAACATCGCAAAGATACGCTCCATCGTAAATGGGTTGATCATATTTGTTTTACGCAATTATTCTTCGTGAGAATTAGTCCTGTTTAAAGTAGAAACTAGAAGTAGAAGTTTCGTAATAGGGATTTATTTTTGTAGTAGACGCCTATTAAAAAATTGATTGCGTATTTAATATAACGAGCCGCGTTATGGTTGCTCTTTCTTTTTTTGTTTTGCGTGGATTTGGCAAGGAAGCTTCATCCTTTGTGGAATCAACTAATGTTTAATCATTCGTTGCGGCCACAAAGTCATCTAATCAACCTAAAATCACATGCTCAATTTCGTCCCAATAAAGGATTTGAAAATATTTAAACTTCAGCGTGCCATTGAAAGATATAATAAAATTCCAATCACTTATTCAATTTTACCTTACATAAAGGTACACATATCCTCATACAGTAAATATTGAGTAAAGCACAGTGTGCATTGTGATATTCATAAAATACTTTAATTTGTATTTGAGAAAATAAATGAAAAAAGACGTACTTTAAAAGGAAAATATTTAATGTGAATGCTTTTATTGTATGTGTTCTGAATGAACTGCATCAGGGACATAGTTTCACACTCTTCAAAATTTCTACTCCCATTAACAACTGCTTTTATTAATTTTTTTTATTTAATAATTTGATTTAATATTTTACTATATATATATATATATGTTAAATTGATGTAAGAGAAAATATGGAATGTTAAAATATTTTTTTCTTGTATAAATTATGCATAGTTGTTCCTTGTCCTGAGTTATTTAGAGAACGCAGATGTTGTTTAGGCGGCTGAACTTGTCAGAGCATATCCAGAATTTTTTTCCGAGTTGCATGTTATTACAATTGTCTTTCATGTGCATGGTATATGTTTCTGTAATTGAAAAAGTATTACCTGATTTCAGATCATGATATCCCTGGGGATTATTGTATGCAGAACAGAATAATTGTGAATTTAGTATATTTATTAATAAATTGTTTAAACCTTTTTCTATTACAGAATCTTTCATAAAAAAACAACCTTGGGTCTCTTTGGCATGTAAGATTTTATTAATTTACCATGTTATAATAAAATGATTATTCATATAGTTAATCGAATGTTATAAATAGGATTAAAAGTAATAAAAACTTGACATACGGTGAAGAAGATTTAAAAGGAGAGATAGGTTTGTCCCATAGAAAAGGAGAAAAATTGATGTACTGGAGGTAATGGTATGGTCCAATAGATGGATGTGTAACGAGGAAGAAACGTAAAATGGATCCGTTATATGGTGTCACATCTGTAAAGAAATGGAAAGAATTAAAAGAGAATAGATTTTGGGATGGGAGGAATGAGTGTGGCAGTGGGACACGTGTGGTGTGACCTTCTACTTTTCAAGAGAGAAGAGGGGCCAGCTGTCACGTGGCGGCAGGTCAAGAAATCAACGCCACAACAACAACGACCACTGCTACCATTTTCTCTTTCTAAAAGAACAATTCCAAAACTTCATCACAACTTTCCTGTTAAATTCATTCAACCAACAACCTCTAATCAAAACCAAAATAATAACCGTTTCCTCGTTTAAGAAACAACAGCATCAAACCGACGGTTCGGTTCTTCTTCTGTTGCAAAAAATACAGACAATCATATCGCCTACCTATTCACATACTACTACTCTTTCTTTTCTTTTTCTTCCTGTTATTGCACCTTATCGGACGCTGCTATTTTCTCTACTTGTAAAAAAACTAAAGAGAAATTCATAATCCGAAAAACAAAAATCAAAATTAAAAAACAAAAAGAAAAACTCAAGGGGTGTCAGATTCCGGATCAGGCCATCTCCTGTGGAGGTGGGTGGTTAAGGTCGAGATCGAAAATTCTAGAACCGTTCCCCTTAACATCGCCTTCGTTGTGGTTCAGATCGATTACGGAGGACGAGTCCGAGTCGCTCGTCGTCGCGTGGAACTCACTCGCGGCAACGGGATGCTGATTGTAGCCAAACCCGAAGCCACGCGGGGCGCCCAAACCGGCGCGTAGGACGGCGTCGAGGTAAAAAACCTGGTTGGCGGCCGCCGGAAAACCGGGGAACTGGTGCTGGAAGGGGAAGCGGGCAGCGGAGACCGAGGCAGGGGCGAGGTTGAGGTCAAGCGGGGAGGAATCGGCGGCGGCATCGCGGTCGCGGCTGGAGGACTCGACGGTGCTGCTCTGGCTAGGGCTTGCGTTCTTGACATTATTATCGGATGGAGGAGGGAAATTGGTCTTGGCCTTGGGGCCGCGAAAGTCACGGGCGGCGGCGTCGTAGGCACGCGCCGCCTCCTCCGCCGTGTCGAAGGTGCCGAGCCAGACGCGGCTCTTCTTGCCGGGATCTCTAATCTCGGCGGCGTATCTGCCCCAGGGCCTCTTCCTGACTCCTCGAAAATGCACCTCCTTGACTCCGGCGTTGCCGTTAGTGTTAACCTTAACGGCAGTGGTCTTGTCTCTGGGAGCCATATTATTATTGATCGAATTTATTTTTGCTTTGTGTGAGTGAAGGGAGAGAGAGAGAGAAGGAAGAGCATAGGTGATGGATGCAGCGGAGTGGGAGGGAGCAGGTGGCTTTTTATAGATGGGATGGGATGGATGGGCCATGCATGATGGATGATGAATGAAGATAGAAGAGAGAGAGAGAGAGTCAACGATGAATTTGACTGGGATGTGGGAGATGGAAATTACGATTGTAGTGGTGAAGTTACAAAGTTACGTGGCATGTGGGTTGTCCAGAGAGACAGCAGACAAAGCAGTTGGTTTGGTCTCATCATCACATCGTCCACCCCACTTATCCTATGCCTCCGGACAACCCTCTCTCTCGTAAATAATTTCTAAGTATTTATTCTGTGGTTAGCGTTTTTATGGGGTTGATTTTTGAAAGTGCACAAGATTTAATTTAATTTAATTTAATTTAATAAAGAAAAGTGTGTGGATTTGAAAATGGGATAGAGATGGATGGATAGTGTATAGGTACGTAGAAAAGTTGTCGGCGGAATCTTCTGTCTGGGCGCGTGACTTGATAGTTGGATCGAATTAAATTAATTATTGTAAATTTGAGAATGATTTTGAAAAGAAAGAGGGTGGTGGCTGGCTGGTATTGTTTATGGGCATGAGAAACGCTCACTCGCTCCCTCTCCCAATGACATCGACACATCAATCTGCGGCGGCTAATTACTAATTATATTATTCATGCATACCAATCACTCAATACCACGCACCCACTCATACTCCCATGCTTCAACGCATCTTCGTTACCTTCTATTTTCATTCCCCTTTTCTTTCCTCTTCATACACATCTCACCCCTTCTTTACCTTTCCTTTCCTATCTCATCTTTCTAACTATTATTATACTCCTCTTCATACAAATCATCCCTTTATGTATATATAACATGCTTATTTCTTGAGATTCATATCTAATTAACTTAAGTAGTCGGGTTCTGCTAACACTATCCCACTCCTTTCTCCTTTTCTTCTTTTTTTCCCTTAGATTTACTCACAAATCAGTATCCATTTCCTCAAACACAACTTGTGCTACACTCCTACCCATCCACTTCTATTTTGAGACTACCCATCAATTCAACACTTAAATTAATTTATATAACTTTCAGGAACAAGAGACTACTCAGCTTCCTTTCAGTTACACTAAAACTATCTTATAATTGCTGTACATGCAGTATGTTATCACTGCTTGGTATGCAGTTTCACAAACATCTATTGTTGGGCAAAAACAAAATCCTAAATATCCCGAGTTTTGAGACAAAAGAAATCATGTTTAACCCCTGCAATAGTCCTGTTCCTCTTTCGAAGAAAATCTGAACCAAGGCACTAAGATTACAAACCTTATCTTTTATGATAGTTTTATAAATTATTTGTATCATTTTCTTAATCACTATTTCAAACAGATTAAAAAAATATGTTAGCTTCTAAATTACACATGTTTTAACCTTGTAACATTTATTATATTTACTTTTTCAAACAAGATAATTATTATATTTTAAGGCATTTTAATCACAAATCAACATAATAAAAAACCCATCAATAAGTCTGATGGGATACAATATTTTTAACCAGCCATTTTTTATTAAGATAATATACTCTTTGATAAAAATATTATATAATTAGATAATTTTATCTTTTAATATATAAAAATTATTTAATGAAAACATTTTAGCGCTTCATACATTTATGTAACTTCAATACTTAAAATAACTAACATAGAAATTTATTTTTTATTTTTTAATTTAATATTATATATTTTTTGAAACTGTATTATCTAAATTAACATTAGAAAACTTTTCCAGTATGAATAATAATCTTTTAAGGTTTTTTTAATCAAAAGGAAAAAGTCTAAATTTATCATTTATTATTTTATCCATTATACCATTTTTACTTTTCTTATTTTAAATACTGAAAACATAGGCTATGTGTAAGTGTGATTACTTTTTTCATGGTAATAAAAATAAAAATTTATTTCAAAAATTAATTATTATAATAAATTAATTAAAAAATTACAAAAATCTATATTAAAGTTATAGAAAAAGTTTATATAAAAAATAATTATTAACATGTTTTTATTGCATTTTTAATTACATTATAGGAGCATTAGTAAATTTCTTTAAAAATAAAAGAAAGAAAAAATATAATAAAAATATTTTAATTTTTATTTAAAAGTCAGCTTATAACTATACAATAAAAACGATTTCAAGATTTCTATGGATAATTATTTTAGATAATAAAAAATAAAAAATTGGTTAATGAATATAAAGATAAAAGGGTAAAAAGATTAAATATATATATATATATATATATATATATATATATATATATATATATGAAAAATATAATTTTTATTATTATTTTTTATAGATATACATATATATATAATTATATTTTT
>Ga0099824_1000781_pt1 | contig 41364 bp, 33 predicted proteins | sample SiratrowhiteBW_FD_76837 | JGI IMG/M metagenome (GOLD analysis project Ga0099824, IMG submission 76837) | Root nodule microbial communities of legume samples collected from California, USA - Siratro white BW | ecosystem: Host-associated > Plants > Roots > Nodule | place: USA: California... | reverse complement strand
TTAAAGTAACAAACATAGTGCTAAATAATTAAAAAATTATTTGTTAATTATTATTATATAATGATTATTATTTTTTTATTAATTGTTAAACCTAACAATCATAATATCAAATAATTAAAAAATATTGGAGAGAGATAAATGATTTTAATTAATGTTATTAATTGAAATCGCCAACATATCACTTTTATTTTGATCAATTTGAAATTATGTCTATTTAGTTGACAGAATTTATCCATTTTAATAAATAAATTTTTTTCTATCCATTTTGAGAATTAAGATTAAAAAGTACACAAAAATAAGAAAAAAAACCCCTCCTGCATCACCACCTTTGCCCACCTCCAAAACCACCACCAGCATCTCCACCTCCACCTCCTCCAATGCCACATCTTACCACCTCCAATGCCACATCTTACCAACCGGATGCCACCCCAGTCCCTTTGCATCCGGGTGCCTATCAAGGTTTTTTTGACATTTTTATAAATGTATTTTAGAAATTTAAATTTTTATGAAGATTAAGAAGAGGGTACCGAGGTGAAGGAAGAATTTGTCGTCAACCAAGAGAAAAGCTCATGCAAAAGCCTCAACAACAGATTTTATCTTAGAGTAAGATTTTTATTGTTTTTTTTATTGATGGACCATGTATATGGTTTTCCCTAACTAACATACATATAGGACCACTTTTTCAAAATTAGGCCAATGAATTATTACAATTGTCTTCTACCTTGATATATTTCTGCAACGTATTTTCTTTCTTATAAAAGTAGTAGCAGTAGCCTAACACATCCCAAGAGTCTTAGCCTTTGGTGCGTAAAATGTACCCAAATATGTTGATCACATGGGTCCTAAAACCTTGTACAAGGGAAATCAAAGAGGAAAAGAAAATACCTATCACGTTTTTCTCATTTCCTAAGTTAAGGTTGGGTCCTCCTCTATAATGGGTGGGTCTTTGAATGCTGTCTAGAAAGAACAAGTGAGTCAACTAAAATAATAGGATGAAGAGATTGTTTTATTTCTAATATATTGAACCACAATTGTATTCAACTAAAAATTATAATTATTTTATTTTCTTTATACTTTTTTTAAAATAAAACTTCTAAATATATTTAAGATAAACAAAAAACTAATTTTATTTTTAAATTTTCATATTTTTGTCAAACTAAACACTAAACATTTATTCTTAGATAAAAAAGATCATTTTTTATTTTTTTCCTCTCTTTTTTATTAGTTTTAGAATCTTAAATTTTTTATATTTTTCAAGTTTATTTTACTATTTTATAATATTTTTTAGTTATTTGGACAAACTTGAGTATTGATATAATTGTTTCTTTAACCATAAGTATTGCATTTCGGTTCTTAATCTTATTTCTTATATTCAACATGCATTAATTTTGTTGTTATCCTTTACAATCAATAAAATGATTTTGACTTTTATTAAAGTCTTAGTAATGTTAATAAATAAGAGTTTCTCATTCATCCTTATTTAATGACTTTTTCACGTCGTTTAAAGAAAAAATCATATTTTCTTCTTATAGTAGTTATAATTATTTTTTGTAATATTTATATTTATTTATTGATTGTACATGAACAATGACAAATTCAAGTTTATGTTAACTTTTATAATAACTTTTCTTATATATCAACATCTATGCAGATACATTATAATATCAATATATCACATATCATATTTTTAGTAAAAAAATAAAATATATTAAGTACCTCATCTATATTGTGGAAGCTTCCTTGTGACTCTGTTAACTAGTTCTTTTTGACACATGTTATAATATCATCAACTTCCATATCATTCAAGATATTATTTTACTACAAAATTGATCAATAAAACAAATACATTAAGAAAATTATATTCTAGAACATATAATTTGAAAGTGTAAAAAATAACTTTTTCCTGACATAAATTATATGCTTTTGGAATTGGTAAAGTATCAAATTATATTTTGCATTCTAGAATTCGGAATTGATAAATTCGATTCCAGATTCACAAAATGTCTACAACTTATCCTACCTAGAATATGTTAATTTACTTTTTAGATTGTACGGCCTTTATGGAAATATTTTACAGATAAAGCTGTCTGAAATTAATAAAAAAAATGTGCAATCTAAAATTGTTTGAGGTGTTCTTCTTAAATAGTGTAGTTAAAAAATTGTCCATTATAATTACATAATATACTTTTTTAAAGATTGCATTTGTCTTCTAAAAATTGAAATTTGTTATACTGAATCTCAAATTAGTGTTCAAAATTATCTAAACAAAAAAATTACAAGTTACACAATTTGAGAAATACAAAAGTCAATGTAAAGAACTCCATTATTGCTCGAAATGCTTTGTGAAATACATTGTAACACTTACCATACTACTAACTTAAATTTATTTAGTTCTACCAAAAGTTTTTGTCGACCACCAGAAACCATAACCACCACCATCAAAATTCAATCAGGAAAACCTGTGGTTATTATAAAAGAGAGGGAGAGCATAAATATTTTAAAAATTTAGAAATGCAAACAAAAGTCTAAAAAAATAGTTGTTGATCAATATTAGGGCTATTATAACTCAAAACTAAGGTCATCCATGCCAAAAATAAATGTAACCATTTAGTAATTATATTGTTCATCGGAAAAAAAATTAAAAAAATAACTAAGGGATAAGCAAATAAACTTCATAAAAGCCCATTTTTTTCTTTTTAATTAAATATCTCTATTTGTCCATTTTTAATTTAAATTTACCCTGTTTTATTAATTTTTTTTCCTTTATTTTTCTTCCAACATTAATCTTCTTTCTGCATGACAAAGAAGTCAAAAATAAAAAAAATGTTAAAATTCTCGAAATTACGTGTAAGAAATTCTTTATAAATTTAGAAATTTAGAAATTTGATACCATAACTATTATCTTTTAAAACATATTATGTAAGAAGGCCAAGAATAAATAGTCATTATCACAAAAAATATTTATAATTATAAGAGAGATTTAGGAAATTGAGCACAAGATAGTCTTGACACTTTCAACTCTGTTATCAAATCTACCGATTCTGAAGTATTTTTATGATAATGAAGTTAAGGGTAAGTATTGTTCGTGATTAAGAAAGGTGTACTTGTTCTATATTATTTGTTCACGTAAAGAAGTTCATCCACACAACTTTGTGATGGATAGAGAATGAACTTTAATAGTTTTGCATACATATTAAACATATTAAAATTACACTTAATTTAAATATATTATTTTGATCCTTTAAAATTATTAGTCAAGTTATGTCACCGCATTTAAGAAATTATTTAGTATATATCTTTATAAATATTATAAAAAAATAAAATAAGAAGAAGAATATGAATAACAAATATTCTACAATTGCCAGTGATAAAAAAATATACCCGTTAAGAGACAATATACAATTATATCAATAGTAGAAAAATAACTCTCATTAAAAATATTATTAGGGATTATTTGTGTATGGTACTTAACCTACTACTTGAAGTCGATATGAGAATCAAACCGAAGACTAAATCCTCGGTAATGACTCACGAACCTGCCACCAAGGACGATTTGAAAAGCTTATCCCAAACCTGAACCTTGACACAACTTAAGATGACGTGACAACTTAAAGCAAGTACTAATCCAAGTAATTAGTGAGAGTCACCCCACTAATCAAGGTAATAATCATGGGCCTCGAAAGACAAGGGTCAGCCCAATACCATCCTTATAAATAGAAGGGGTACCCCCACAAGTATGACTATTGTCCCTACACCCATTTGCTTGCATTCATTCTGACTTGAGCGTTGAAGTGTCCTTGTAGGTACTAACTGAGAAATGTATATTCGGCGGTGACAGTGGAAAACTTTTAGGGTTTATACTGATCACCAGGGGAATCAAGGCCAACCCTAATAAATATAAGACCATCATGGAGATGAGGAACCCAAGTAATGTGAAAGAGGTTCAACAGTTAATGGGTAGGCTAACCTCTCTCTCCAGATTCCTCCTAAAGCTGGCAGGAAACACAAGACCTATTGTGAAACTCGTAAAATAATCTAAAAGTTTTGAGTGAGATGATAGGTGCGAAGCCACCTTCCTGAGTTTGAAGACGTTTTTGGAAAGTCCCCCTATACTCAAAAAGCCTGTTGTTGAGAAGAAGTTGCTCTTGTACATCTTGGTCTCCGAAGATGCTCTAGGAGCAGTCCTGGTGCAAGACAAAAAAGGCCAACAACCAATTTATTTTGTGAGTCGAGTACTCCATGGGGTCGAGACCAGGTACCAGGTGGTAGAAAAAGGTGGTCTTAGCTTTGAAATACACTGTTAGGTGGTTGAGACCTTATTTCCAAAGTCACCAAGTGGTGGTGAAGACCAATGGCCCTGTGGCAAAAATACTTTAAAAACTAGAGTTGGCAGGAAGAATGATAGCATGGTCCATAAAGCTTTCTGAGTTCGACCTCCAGATTGAGCCCAGGAGGGCATCAAGTCTTAGTGTTTGACATACTTCGTGGTCGAGTTGTACACCAACCCCAGTGTTGAGGGGGCTTGGGTCTTGTATGTGGATGGATCTTCGAGTAATAAGAGAAGTGGCACTGGAATAGTCTTAAAAGGATCCGGAGAGGTGAAAATTGAGCAATCCATGGTTCTTAAGTTCAAAACCTCCAATAACCAGGCCAAATACGAAACCCTCATAACAGGGCTTGTCCTTGCCAAAGATATTGGCATGAAGAAGCTTCAGTGCAAAACATACTCCCAATTAATGGTAGGCCAAATAAAGGGAGAATTGCATGTTAAAGACCCCATGTTTCTCAAATACCACAATGTAGTGAAACAAAAGATGAAGTGTTTTAATGAGATTAGCATAGAGCATGTGCCGTGAGATCAAAACACCCAAGCTGATACCTTATCAAAACTCACCAATGATAAAAAGCCCAACCATGATTGCATAATCCGACATGCCTTATTCCAACAATGTATCAACGGAGAAGTGCGCATGACAACTTCCACCTCGGGCAGAGATTGGATGCAGCTAATCAAGGAATACCTGATGACCACTCCTATTAGTTCTTCACATACTGATCATCGCATGGCAAAGAAAGTCGTCTGCTTTGTTCTCATCGACCCTGACCTCTATAATAGAGGATATTCTTTACCTTTGCTCAAGTGTCTCTCCCTAGAGCAAACAAAATATGTCAAGAGGGAGATTCATCACGGAGTTTGTAGGTTACACTCGGGACATCAAACTATGACCGCCCAAGTACTTAGGGCATGTTATTATTGGCCCACTTCAAAGACTGATTGTGCGGATTTTGTCAAAAGATGCAAGGATTGACAGGGCATGACCACTTGATTCACACCTCGTCTTCTAACCTAAAAAGTATCATATATCCTTGGCCCTTCGCTCTATGGGGCATGGATATAGTGAACCCATTTCCCCCAATATCAAGACAAAGAAGGTTCCTTATTATGGTTGTTGAATACTTTACCAAGTGGATTGAAGTTGAACTCCTTACCAAAATCACTTTTCAGCAAGTAAAGAACATTGTGTGGAAGATCATTTGCAGGTTCGGATTACCGCATGCTTTGGTAACCGACAACGGAAGGTAGTTCATCGACAAGAAGCTCGAGGAATTCTATAACAACCCAGGGGTGAAACACTTAACCAGTTCGGTCGAGCACCCTCAGACGAACGACCATGCTGAAGCGACAAACATAAAATTATATGAGCATTAAATATAGTAGATAAGAATAAACTAAGAAAATTACTGAAAAGGACATGAGTCCACCCCTATTTTACTTTTGACCTTATGATTACATAAACTAAAAATCAAATAATATTTAGAATCTAAATAAAGACTTCAAACTGAACAAGAAGTAATGATTTCCAAATTTCCTATAAACAAATAGATACTCAATGCATAAATCACTTGAGAAAGTGAAAGAAAAAGAAAAGCACCGAGGAGTTGAAATTCTTGATTTCCAAAAGGTAGATAAGGGAAAGGAGACATAATATTTAATTGATTTATAATTTTATTTTCTATAGAGGTGTTCCTAGCCTCGCATTCTTTAATCTTTGTTGCAGTACTCCATTTCACTAGAATTTTTACTGGTTTACTATACAGAGTTCACTACAAATTCATTATTTTACTATTCAAAAATTATTATGCATTGGTTTCACTATATTCTCTATTTTTATTACATCAGTTTTAATGTATTGATTGTTATTTTATATGTCTCATGATCATGATGTACATAGTGATTTGGAGAACTTACTAGATGAAGGTTTAATCCTTAGAGATTTAAATGAGCGATGTTAATCAAGATGTAATCATATTGAATTGTCGGTGTGAAGTTGGAGATGCTCATTTATCGTAACTAGTCACTGCAGTATTTTTTTTTTTTTCAAATCTTTCTTAAATCTGAAAATTTTATTCATAATTATTTTATATGTGAACTTAATTTCATAACTTATGTCTTACTTTTTCCTTTCTTTTCTCTTGTTTGTTGAATATGAACCAAGTCAAATTTTGAATCAAAGATAGATAGATGCTCCTAATTTTTTTAATTCCTTCACTGTTGATATTGTGGTCCATTTCTCAGGTAATGGCTGGAGCACTAATGTAGTTGAGAATTTTGTGTCTTTTAGAGGAATTGAACATTCCACCTTGACCTTTGTCCAAAATCAGGACATTCATTAGTGTTGGATGGATCCGTAGTTGTAACTTTCTTCTTGTCGCCAACAGTATACAATAATCGCATGATCAATTTATACGCACCAACAATATAATGTAAAATAATGTTAGAGAAGCATATTATATAATTAGTATAAGAAATAATTTTGTATAATAGGAAGAATAAATGTGAAATAATTATGTAAAATATGTGTGTATTGAAGAAAGTATTACAATCTTACAAATTATTAAGTTTATATTAGACAAAGCTACTCTACAGTAAATGTTCATTTACATATCCATTCTATAAATATAGTACATATATGTATGTGACATCGAAAGTGTTTTGCATTAAATGGTCATATATTTATTATACATATATTTATCACCCCCAAAAAAATTTATTTGTTTATTTATTCATTTCGAATTTGAAAATAAACTAACAATCTAGAAAAAGCTTGGTGATTGTGATTGATTTCAAGGCAAGAGTATGGATCAACTATAAGACATTTAATATATTCTTTAAATTGAAATAGTAGTAAACAATTCCAAGTTAAATCTCCTCAGTACTCATTCTTTTAAGAATTATTTTTGAAAATTTTAGCCATAATATATATATATATATATATATATATATATATATATAATAACAACAACAATAATAAGATAATTTAAGGGCATCATGTGGACAACTATCAACCTTCCTCTGGGTAACATAGGAATACAAATCTCACCTTCTCTAAAGAACCTAAGGTCAGCCTTCCCCTTTTCTATGGTAGAAAGAAGTCGAGGAATATTTAGAATGCGAGATGACGATTGAGAAAATTTTTTAATTCTACCAAGTAGATGAAATTAAAAGATTATTCGTGACTACTTTAAGTTTTCAAAAATATGTCATGTCTTAGTGAAAATAAAGACAATATGATGTTTTAATTGGGAGAAAATTTAAAACATTGAATTGAAAATAATTAAAGGCATGTATGAGAAGAAAAAAATTATTTCGCCTTTCTATGAGAAAAATAATAAGAATAGAGAATAAATGAAAGAGTTTGTCAAACAAGAAAGGAAATTTCTAGAAGGAGAAAAAGCGTTTAAAGAAAAATTACAAGCTCTTAAGAAGATGAAGAAAGAAAAAGAAGAGAAAGATGGGAGAGAAAGAAAAAGAGAGAAAAAAATAGAAAAAAAAATATAAAGGATAAAACTTTACTTGAAGCTGAATTAGACATGGATAAATTATGTAAGGAGTTGCATAAAGTAAAAACTTTGTCTAAATCAGATAATGACATAAACTCCTCTATATGAACCCTTCCTCTATAGAAAAGGTTTGTGAAGGGCTAAAAATAAAGAATTAATAGGAAAATCCAAAAAGGAAGAAATTTTTACCTTCTATATAAACATAACCGAGACATAATCCTTAAAGGGAAATTGTTCTACATTGAATTCTTCTTTTCACTTATATTTTAATTCTTCTTTCCAAAAATATCAAAACATCATTTTTTTTCGTTGTTGTCTACCACAGAACAATGACAAAAATAAAGTGAAGAAAACATTATTTTCAAAACAAATGCCCTTACTTCTCTTTTTGAAAACTATCACAAAAATAAAGGCATTGTTTTGAAATATTTTCTTGTAAAAACATTTTTCTTAAGTTACTTTTAATAAAGAAATTTATCTTACTTTTGTTTGATGTTATTGCATAATGGTGTATGGTCTTGAAAGATAAATAAATCAAACAAATAAAATCTGCAATCATTGAGATTCATGCAAGATCAAATGACGAATCTTTTTCAAGAGGAAGAGCCTGATGGAGGACCACTAGGAAGACCACACACATAGTCCATAGGAGTAGTTTTTCCTTTGTTAAAAAAAAAATAGAAGCGTAGGTGCGCTATGTTTTTTGCCTGAGTGAGGGTTTGAGCCTTACAATACAACCTTCCTCATTAGGGAAATCAAAAGCTTAACTGAGGGTCAAAATGGAGTCAACCACGGCCTATCACAAACCTACATGATTATGCACATATCAAGGGAGGTTTAGAGCTTATAAACACTTGGAACATGCAAGATTTGAGCAATATGAAACTTGGGACATGTGTATGTTAGGAATTACAAGTCCAGCTGCACTTTGCACATTTTAGTCCCACATCCCCTAGACTAGTGAGTATTAGGAGCTCTCAAGCCTATAAATAAAAGTCTACCCTAAACTCTTGTACTCACTTTGAAAATTGATGAGAATTGTTTTATTAAAAGCTTGTTTTCTCTTCTTCAAAGTCACTAAAAATTTTCTTCAAAGTAACTAAAAATTTAGGACTAACTATCTTCTAGATTTACCACCAAAGAACTTTGAAATTTCCAGCTGAGTATTTTCTACCAATTACACTCATTTATGAAAAAAAAATAAGAAAAAAACATTTAAACAATTTAATTCTTAAGGGGTCTTATTTATTTTTCCTGAATAGGATATCAATCATAAAAACAACTTAGACGTGGAATTCATCCCATTCATGTCATGGTCATGCTCCTTCTTCTATCCCTAAACATTATTCCAACATAGCTACCATTTAACCACTTCATAAACACATGTGACCATATTTTACACTAAATTTTAACCTTTAATAAGGCCAATTAAAAACATTTTCCACTAGACCATTCGGTGAACACAAGAAGTTCCTGACCATCATATTATGAAGTGTTTAACATTAATTAACCCAACTTGCAACACCTTAACCTTATTTCGTAACTGATTGAATCACATATGTTCTTACACTACAAGAAAAAAGCTATTTAGAGACCAATTTTTAGCTACCAAATGAAATGGTTGCTAATTGTGACCAAAATAGTCACTAAATTAAGTTTTGGTTGTTAAATAACATTAAAATACAAATTTAGTGACTAATTAAGTCAAGATAATTGGTATCTAATTAAGTTAGAGACTAATTTAGAATCTAATGGTGTAGGTCACTAAAACTTTGGTAGCTCATGTTAAATACCAATTATCTTAACTTAATTGGTCACTAAATTCAATCATTACTTATATTTTGGAGTTATTTAACAACCAAAATATAATTTGGTAACTATTTTAGTCATAATTAGCAACCATTTTATTTGGTCGCTAAAAATTGGTCTCTAAATAGCTTTTTTCTTGTAGTGTTACTTGACTTGAGAGGAGATCAACCCCCGTGGTGTTGTCGGCAACCGAGTTGAAGAAGTTCAACCGAATGGGGGTCTACTTGCAGAAGACTCTCCGACGCTCAACTCAGTAAGAGTGTAAAAAGGTGTTTAGAAGTATATAAGTAAGAGAATAGTGAGATAAATGATACTCCCTGTAGACCTAGATCATATTTATAGGACCTTGTCATTTAAGACTGTATATTTCCCCATAATGATTTTGGACGTTAGGAATCACGAATTACCACAATATAGTGTGATTGAGGTCAATTAGAATCAATTAGAGTAAATTGAGATCAATCGTAATAAACTATTAATTGATAATTAATAGTGGGCTGGGTCGTAATGGATTCGGTTGAATATGGCCTCACTACTGGATAGATACACAAGTGTTGACATTTTTCAACAAGTGTACCGAGTCAAAAATAATATAGATTTATAAAGTAAGGATGTCGATCCCACAGAGAACAATTTTGCTATTAAATTTCAAATTCACGACTCACTAAGCAAATAAAAGTTTCAAGATGATTTGATTATAATTTGAAATAATAAGCAATAAAGACAATTAAAAAATAAATAGCAAATATAAAAAGGAGTTTGTATGATCTAGAATGACTCTGAGATTGAACTTCATCTATCTCCCTCATTCATATTTTTGGATTTGATAATAAAGTACAATATTAGTAACTACTCACTATTGATGCACATATAATAATCATTTACACCGATTCCTCTGATATGAAATTCATAAGGTAATTTCCTAAACACTGATCCCTCAGCTATTTAGTAAATTACTCAACATTAAGAACAAATGTTATAGCAATCAATACACTGAAACCTATCCCTAGTATTCCAATATATTGAGTATTTTCATCTAAGTCAGAAACTCAAAAGGACTTCCCAGTTAAATTCAAGAATCAAAATCAAAACTCTATTGATCAGATAAAATTTAGCATTAAGTACAAGATGAAAATATCAATGGAGTAGAAACTGAATATTATATTTAAAATTACCAAAATACAAATGAGTTCAAAAGATTACATTCAATCCTAAAGATGACGATTTAGCTACTCATCGTAGCCATTACAACCCAAAGAAAGAAAGATTGCAGAGAAGAAGAATCGTGCAATTGCTCTTGCTCTTGACGGCTGCTATCCTTTCTCTAGATTCAAATGCCTCACAAAACCCTAAAAATCTCCTTTTAAACTCGGTTTTGGGCCTGGTTAAGTGACTTTTCTCTTGGGCTTTTTTTATTTTAAACTTTTTATTTCTTTTCTTCATGAATCTTCCAATATATCATTTTCTTCATTCTTTTATACCTACAATTTCACAATAATTGAGATTAAATAATTTCTTTAAACTCAGAACTCAAAACATAAATTTAGATCAAAAACTCTAAAATTGGGAGTAATTACTATTTTAATTAACACTCAAACCCATAAGTACTCAATCCTTCTCATGTATAAAAACACTCAAAATTAGCACTTATCAACAAGCCTTCAGAGTTTGTGATTCTAGTAAGTGAACAGTTGTGATGATCGAGATGTGTTTGGCTTGGCGTATGCTGAGTTCGGTTTGACCGAGGTGATTACACCTTGGTTCACCTTTCCATTTGGATAAGGTTTCCTATATTCGGCATTCAACCTTCATATGTCGCGTTTTTGGACTTGGCGGTGGAGTCATCATGACTAGCATTTAATGAAGTGTAGAAGGAAAACGTTGTGATGTCACTGACAAGCCTTTTTCCCGCCTTTCTTCAGATGATGCCACGTGGTTTCAGTTTGTGTGGTCCAATCTCGTCCGTTGAATTCGGCAAGTTGAGCGTTACTAAGGCAGAGACTCTTCATTTTCGAATTCTTCAATTACAAAGCTTCTGTTGCATTCAAAGCGCAACTGAGTTATCCTTCCTTGCTTTCTGGAGAGCACCAACTTCTTTCATATCTAGGTATGCACATGACCTCTTCCTCTTCCTTTTCTGATTCATCCGCTGTTGAGCGCAATCTGTTGCATAGGGAGGTTACTCCTATTATTGGAGCAAGCTCTTTCGAACGAATTGCCTCTTTGTTTGATGATGGGAAATCTTCGGATGGTACCCCTTATCCCCCACCAAACGAGCTACCTCATTTTTTTGTTTCTGTGACCATTCCTGCAATTGCTCCCGCCCTTAGGAAAAGAAAAAACCCCAAGTCGAGAGTCGTGAACCCAGAACCCTCTAGTGTTTCGAAAAGGGCTAGAAGGATTTAACATCCTCCTATCACTGATCCTGAGTACTCTTGGGTGTTGAGCGAGGTGGCAAAGCACGCTTCTAAGTTCAACACTAGGGAAAAAGTGGCTGTTTTTGCCTCTGTATATACTATCTGTGATGAGTCTGTTGCGGCTTACGCTATGACTAGGGCTTCTAAAATAAATGAAAAGGTGTATATGAAGTCGAGACCGGACAACTACGACTTCATCTACGTGTATAAGTTCTTATTCAAGGAGTATGATATAATTTTGCCTTGATCGACTTTGAGGCGGGCATGTTGATCGCAATGAATATAGCGTCGAGTCACTTAAATCTAAACAATTAGGCTTTCTTAAAGTGTTTCAAACTTCTCTGCGGTCATCTAGGACTCAAGCCCTCAATAAGTGTCTTTACGCATTTGTACCAGATGAAGTTTGGCAAGCTGGTCGATTGGGTGTCTCTGAGTGCCTTGTATGATGGCCCTCTCTTCACCCTGTATAACAGTTCTTATAAATACTTCAAGATAAAACTTTTCAAGCTTCATTGTCATCTTGAGGACATGGAGAAGCATCTACTCTTTCAATCCGACTTCTCACCTCGGTCCTTGTTGTACTGGCAGAGACCTACAAGGTTTGTGCCAAGGGCCGAGTACCAGCTTACTCTCGTAGAGAGAGAGGTTGTCGATACTATTAGGTAGCTTCCTCGCCCTCTAAACACTAGGAAACTCATTTTCCTCCCCTTTGTCGAGGATCCTAATGCCTTGTTCCTAGGTATACTTAGTTTTGTAATTGGGGTAATCTTGGTCTTAGCGTCTTTGACCCTTTGTTTGCTTTGTTTGCAGAGATAATGGGGAAGGATATCAACTTCAAACGGCTCCGAGCACAAGTTGGTGGCCACCGTGACTTGGCTGCCAACTTTCAAACTACAAAGAGAAAGAAAGGTGGGGCAAGCTCTTTTGCCGACACTACCTCGGCTCAAGGTGCCCCTGCTGGAGCCGCTTCTGGACAAACTCCTTCTGCTGACGCCAACCCAACTGGCTCGGTGCCGCACAAGGCCACTCCTACAGTCACAACTTCCCCCATGGTCACCGCTTCAGGTTTTGCCCCCACCGATGTGACACCGGAGGTGATCAACCTGGATGGCTCCTCTAAGGGTGGGACAAGCTTACCTAGCCCCAACACTATCCAACCACGGGGGACGGCCATTATAGCGTTGGTCGCTGATCTGACCGCCACGACCAAGCCTTCAACGTCAGGTTATTCCTCTTAGGCCGTGGGACTGAGTCCAAGGTTGGACCATCTAAGTGTCACCCTTCCTGTTATTCAATCTCACTGCACATCAACCGGAAGGCCAAGGACTTGATCGACGTCTATCCCCATGATGTGGAGGTGATGGCGAAGGTGGAAACTCCTGAATGTCTTGACGCATGCAGTGTCATGCTGGAGAGGTGCCTAACCATCATGCAACATTGTCGTTTTGCCACTAAATGCCAGTTGGACTTGCAGAGCAAAAATGTTGACTTAAAGAAGTAAGTCTAACAACTCATAAGGGAGAAGTCGGATAAGGCTGGGTTGGAAAGGAAAGTCCAACAACTCCGAAAGGCTAATGCAGACAAGGACTCAGCCTTTATCGCCAAAGAGCTTCAACTTCTCAACTTCCAAGGGTTGTGCAAGCGTCACGAAATTGAGTTAATAGGCCGCCAAGGGGAGCTAGTCCGCACTGAAAGTGCTCTGAAAGAGGTTGAAGGCCGGAAAAAAGTGACCGACCTTGAGCAAAAAAGGTCCCAATGGAAGACACGGGAGGAGGAGTTTACTCGTAAACAATCAGAGTGGCAGGAAGAGAAGATGTAGCTCCAAAAGGGTTGTGTTAAGGCGTGTGAGGAAGGCTTCATGAAGGTCATGAGGCAGGCACTTCTATTCTCCTTCGAATTGGAGCCGACACGTTTTGACATCGACAAAGAGGTTGCTGCTGGTCAACTTGTCGATGATTAGGTCTCCCTGCTCCGTATATAAAGTTATTCTGAACAATGGTTTTGTAATCATAACAATGCTGACTTCATCTTAACCTTGAATGTTTTTATTTTAAATGCTTGACCATTTTGCTTCATTGCTTTGCCCGTTTCTAACTTAAGTGTTTAGCTTAGCTTCATAGGAGTTTGCCTGACTTGAGCGTTAGCTTAGCCATTTTGTCGTAAAGTAGTTTTAAGCATTAGCTTAGTTGCTTTAGATGAAAGTCGTGTAAGCGTTATGCCCGACTTTGTTTTTAACTTAAGCGTTAGCTTAGTTGCTTTAGATGAAAGTCATGTAAGCGTTATGCCCGACTTTGTTTTTTAACTTAAGCGTTAGCTTAGTTGCTTTAGATAAAAAACCGTGTAAGCGTTATGCCGACTTTGTTTTTAACTTAAGCGTTAGCTTGGTTGCTTTAAATGAAAGTTGTGTAAGTGTTATGCCTGACTTTGTTTTTAACTTAAGTGTTAGCTTAGTTATTTTAGATAAAAGTCGTGTAAGTGTTATGCTTGACTTTGTTTTTAACTTAAGCGTTAGCTTAGTCATTTTGTATGTAAGTCGTTTTCGCGTTTGCCTGACTTGTTTGTGTAACTTGAGCGTTAATATAAAGGAAAAAATAATGTAAAATAATTGAACTTTTATTGACTCGGGTATGGGCCTCGCTAAAACCTTGCTTGTCAAAATCCTCCTTAAGGAAAAAATCCAAGTCAAGAAAAGTACATCGTACATGTTCCTCAAATTAACTATAGTATATTTTAAGATGGGTGGCGTTCCACGTTTTCAGTATCGGTCTGTCACCCAGTTCCTCAAGCTTGTATGCCCTGTTTTGAAAGGTGTTTACTACTCTAAATGGGTTGTCCCAGTTTGGTGCCAATTTGCCCTTTTGCTTATTTCGGCGAGCCTCCGCAACCCTCCTCAATACCAGGTCACCTTTTTGTAAGGCCAGTTGTCGAACTTGGGCATTATAGTGTCATGCTGCTCTTAGCTTTGCGACTTCCTCGCAGACTCGAGTGTCCTCTCGGACTTCCTATATCAGGTCGAATTTGACACGGAGATTACCATCGTTGCCCTATTCCTGATAGTTCATTATTCTCCACAAAGTTTTCTCCAACTCAACCGGTATCATGGTGTCCGACCCTTAAGTGAGTCGATAAGGGTTGTCCTTGGTTGACAATTGGGGGGTGTAGTGATATCCCCACAGTATTCTCGAGATCCCTTCGGCCCACAATCCCTTCACCTGCCAAGCTTCTTTCTTAATTTCCCTATTATGACCTTGTTGGTGGCCTCCACCTGTCCATTTGTTTGTGGATGCTCAACACTTGATGCTAGATGCTTCACATCGAGTTGCTTCAAGAATTGCTCAAGGTTCTTGATGATGAATTGTCTATCGTTGTCAGTTATTATGTTGTGTGACAGGTCGTGTCAACAGATGACGTATTTTCACAGAAAATTTTGTTCCTGTCGAACTGAGATAGTGTCGATGGGCTCGGCCTCGATCCACTTGGTGAAGTAATTAATGGCTACTATTAGAAATTTAACCTACCCCTTTGCTAGTGGAAAGGGATCAAGGATGTCTACCCTCCATTTGCTGAAGCGCCATGGGATGGTGGTCTCATGTATTTTCTCTAGAGGCGCATTGAAAACAACCCTGAACTTCTGACATTCGTGGCACTTCTCAGTGTATGAACAAGTGTCCTGCTTGACGGTCGCCCAATAGTATCCTTCTCTAAGGACTCGGACATCCATGAACCTTGCACCGGAATGCATTCCGCAAATTCTTATGTGCATTTTAGAGAGGATGTAGTCGGCTTGGGAGTGGTCAAGGCATTTCAGCAGTGGTGAAGAGAATCCTCTTCTTAACAGTTCCCGTCTTTGATCGTGTATGTGGCGACCTTCCTTCTTATTCTTTTTGCCTCTGCATGATCCTCGAGAAGCACATCATTAACAAGAAAGTTTAGGATAGGGGTCATCTAACTTCCGCCATCGACGTAAATCGCAAACACATTCTCGTGATCCCAGCTCAGAGTGTTCAAAACTTCCTAGATCAGTGTTCTATGATGTCTCGCTTTCTTTGTGCTTACGAGTTTGGACAAGACATCAGCTCGATCATTGTAGGTTCTTAGCACATGTGTTACACTAAGTTCTTAAAATTGATGGATCAGGTTTTGAGTTATATGATAGTATTTTTGAAGTAAGGGCTCCCTGGCCTGGTACTTGTCGTTCATTTGTCCCGCCACAAGCTACGAATCCGTTTGGCACTTCAGGTTTCGCACTCCAAGGTCCTTGGCCAACCTTAACCCTGCTATCAAAGCCTCATGTTCGGCCTGGTTGTTAGAAGTTTCAAACCCAAACCAAATAGATTGTTCAATTGTTATGTCGCCTGACCCCTTTAGTATAATACTTGTGTCACTCCCCTTTTGTTGGAAGATCCATCCACACTAAGAAGCCAGAACGTCTTTTCTTGGACAACTAGGGGTAGCTTGGTGAGGAAATTTGCCAAAAATTGAGTCTTCATAGGGTCTCGGGACTCGTATCAGAGGCCAAACTCCGAGAGCTCCACGACCCATGCTGTCATCCACCCTGCTAGTTCTAATTTTGGCAAGACCTGTTTGATGGGATAGTCGGTTTTGATCGTCATGATGTGACTGCAGAAGTAGTGTCGTGCCGCCTAGTAGAGAACACTAGGACAAGTACCAGTTTCTTGATTATCTGGTACCTTTCCTTCGTCGGTTGCAGGGTTCTACTCTTGAAATGGACGGGACTCTGCTTCCTTCCCTTCGCGTATACCAAAACCAAGCTGATGGCCGACTGTGCCACGACAAGGTATACCAACAGAGGGGCCTGAGGTGGTGGGCTAGTCAACACGGGAAGAGTAGAAATATCCCTTTCGATTTGGGAGAACTTGTACTCGCCCAAAGGAAAACCTTTGCTCCCTTCAATAATTTGAAAAATGATTTTACCTTCTCGGCCAGATTCGGGAAGAAACAGGAGAATGTGGCTAGCTTACCATTTAATTGTTGTACCTTTTACAACCAGGTTGGGCTTCTCATGTTGAATATAGCTTCACACTTGTCGGGATTTGCCTCTATGCCTCTCTAGGTAATCATGAATCCAAGAAATTTACGGCTCTGACCCCAAAGAAACACTTCTCAGGGTTCAAGAGCATCTCGTGCTTCCCAAACCTCGAAAATATGACCTCTAGATCAGACGCGTGTTGTTCAACATTAACTGGCTTCACCACCATGTCATCGACGTACCCTTCCATGGTTTTGCCTAGCAGATCATGAAAAATCTTGTCCATCAGGCATTGATAAGTCACTCCCGCGTTCTTGAGTCTAAACGGCATTACTTGATAAAAGTAATTTGACCTTTCGGTCATGAATGTCGTCTTTTCCTTATCTGGGATGTACATTTTGATCTAGTTGTACCACGAATAAGCGTCTAAAAAACCCAACATCTCGTATCCCGATGTATTGTCGACCAACCGATCAATACTCGGGAGAGGGTACATGTCCTTTGGGCAGGCTTTGTTGAGATTTGTGTAATCCACATACATCCACCATTTGTCGTTGGACTTCTTCACCATTACAACGTTTGCTAGCCATGTGGTATATGTGACCTCTCTAATGAATCCTACTCGGGTGAGCTGGGACACCTCCAACTCCACAGCTGCTCGCCTTTCTTCTCCGAGCTTCCTCTTTCTCTATGCTATGGGCCTAGCTTGTGACAAAAGCGCCAGTTTATGACACATGAAATCCGGGTCTATGTCATGTCTGCGGACTCCATGCGAAGAGATCTGAATTGGATATGAGTACTCGCTCTATTTCACCCCTTACAAGTCGGTGGGCGTTGCTGCCCAGACGGGTAACTTGATGAGGGTGAGTCCCGAGTCGTACTGTCATCATTGGTTCATTGAACGTATGGCGACTCTCCTCAAACTCTAAGCAAAGGTCAAGGTCAACCTCGTTCTCTCTGTCTTCTATGGCCGCCTCGGTGCTCCCCGTGACCTCCTCGAGAACCTCTTGTTTAACGATCATTTCCACGTTGTGGCACTCTGCTAATGGTGCCCGTATCTCTTCAGTCTGTGTTGTTTGCTCCCCTACTGTTTTCAGCGAGTAGAGGTTGACTTTCAGACTTTGCATGTACCACTATCGGGCCTCCTTTGGATCCACCTTCACTGTGATTATGGTCTCGTTCAACACAGGGAACTCCATAGCTATGTAAGGGCTGGAGACTACCGCGCGCGAGCTGGTTGAGAGTCTATTTGAGCACGTTGTAGGATGTATTTGTCTCTACCAAGATTAAGACACCGTCAGAGTACGGTAGGATTGCTCCACGTCAGAAGTCAACAAAACAAATCCACATACCTCGAGCATGGACTCTCTGACCCACGAATCCAAGAAACCCAACAGCAGCTCAGTGTACGACTTGACAGTAGACTCGGAGAGAGTGCATGCCACCGCAGGGTGAAGGTTGGGAATTCCTAGCGTAGCCTTGGTGAATCGAGTCATGTATTGCCTCAGTGACTCAGATTCTCCCTGAGTGACGTGATAGAGAGATGTAGAAGAGGCTATCATGAGCTTGTTGTCGGCAAACCTTGCTGAGAATCAGGCGTATAGTGTCTCAAAAGAGTCAACCGAGTTAGGGGTTAGTGAATAATATCACTCCAAGGCTGCCCCTCTCAGCGTTGTAGGGAACAAGCGAAAAATAACCCTCAAATCGTCAGAAAAAAGGTTTGCCTAAGTCATATACGACTTAATGTGGACCTCGGGGTCAGAGGTTTTGTTATAGGTCTCGATATTCAGCCACTTCCATTTAGAGGGTAGATGTACCTGCATCACCTCAGTCGTTAAAGGCTGAAATCCGCTGAGGTGAGCCTTCATGTCCTCCCTCAGAGGGGGTGGTGGCATTTCGCCGAATGGCATACGTTGGTAATCTCTTGGAGGACTGTGACGACTTCCTCCCTGGACAGTTGGCCCCGTTCTGGAATTTCACCCGCAAACGGATCGAGACGCCCAAGTCCCTGTTGCCGTTCGGCTTCGGGTCAGTGTCCGACTCTATGATGATTCTCCTTCTGAACTCCCTTCAGTCATGCGACCGTCCCAATGAGGGGATGGCTGTCTACTAGGGTTCACAAAAGGGCCGAATCTTCCCTTGATGGAAGGTCATCATCTGGTCATACAGAGCCCGCATGTCTTCATCATGGTTTTTCTTTGGTTGTGGATCCTAGCGAGCATCTCTTCATTGGAAGCATTGAGCATGTTCCTCATGTTGTCCATGCCTTTTTAGATAAACATCCTCCACTTGCTTCTGAAGAGCCTCCAACACTGTCATATCCATTCTTACAAAAAAGTGGTCCTGGGAAGAGTTTTACCAGCGCCCCACAGTGGGCCCCAAATGTTCCTACCTGACCCGAATTGAGATCGTTCGCGGTGGTGTTATCGGCAATCAAGTTGAAAACGTTCAATTGAATGAGGGTCCACTTGCAAAAGACTCTCCGATACTCAAGTCAGTAAGTGTAAGAAGGTGTTTAAAAGTATATAAGTAAGAAAATAGTGAGATAGATGATACTCCTGTAAACCTAATTAGTTCATATTTATAAGAATCTTATTATTTAAGACGATATATTTCTCCATAATAATTTTAGAATGTTAAAAATCACAAATTATCATATGTTATTGAGGTGATTAAAATCAATTAGAGTAAATTAATCTCTAATAAACTATTATTTGGTAATTGATAGTGTGTTGTACTATAATAAATTTGGTTGAAAAATCCGACCTCATTGGTACAACGAGTCATCGTGAAAGATAAAATTAAGTAAAACTCCCCCACCAGCCAACGTGTCACGATAAAGAGTGTCACGATAAGGATTGTCGTATCATTGATATCTGAATGAACTCGTTCCACCATAACTTTGATCTTTCATCTTGCCAACAATATTTGTTTTACATACACAAAGATGCAATGAATATCTAAGCCTGACTACCATTTAATGAAATGCATACCCCATGTAGCCGCATTTAAGTCATATTCACATCTCATCTCCACAATTATTCCAAGTCTCTGGCACTCAAATAATGTAATAAAAACCAAGGTTGGTCTTGGAGTGCACCACTAACTCTAAAGGCATAAAAAAAGAATTGATCACATTCATAATAACTATACAGCAAATAACTGCATTTAACCAACATCGCCACACATGGAACGGACCCCAAATACTATCTCTCACCGCCATCGAGCAACCGCTGCCAAACCTCAAAACACCGAGCCATATGCCACAATTTCCTCTATCCTCAAACCCTTGTTTCTTTTCTCCTCTCACTTCCTTTTATTTCTTTCTTATTTTGCATAAATTACACCCGTGCGATTCATCATGCCACATTACAAACCACTTGATGTAAATCTATCACTTTTCTATAGGATAATGTTTACGGTGGTACTGTTGGAGTCAGACCCAACTGCTTCCTAAGAAGACACGTACCCAACTGTATCCATAATAAGGGAACTTGCGAGAAAGAAGCATGAGTTTTGATAAAGTATCACACAATTCAACACACGCCACCAATCAGCTCTTCCACGCTTCAACCACTTACAATTAGTCTGCTTTTTCCTTCTTCCCTTTTCTGAGATGCAAAATCTGATGAAGACGAGATGACAGAGATCACAAACCTGAGCTCTGACCTGATAGAACTGATCCTGTCTCTGCTCCCAATCCCCAATCTGATCAGAGTCTCAACAGTGTGCAAGCTCTGGCACTCCATCATCTCCTCCCCTTCCTTCTCCACTCTCTGTAATCACTCCAACCAGCCATGGTTCTTCCTCCATGGCATCCACAACATCTCCTCCAAGAACAACCAGTCCTTTGCCTTTGACCCTTCCTCCAATTCCTGGTTCCTCCTCCCCACCCCTCATGATCACCACCGACACCAACCCAACACCTCCTTCATCGGCACCAACTCCTTCTTCTTCATCACTGCCCCCAACTTCCTCTACACCCCTATCCTCCACCCTTCCTGGCACCCCACCCCTCCCCTCCACTTCCCCAGAATCAACCCTCTATTGGGTGTCTTCCATGAAGCTAAAGGTAGCACCTTTAGTCACCCCAAGTTCATTGTTGTCGGTGGGGTCAAGTTCATTGGGAACCTTGTTGACATAGAGGACCGTTTGGATGTGGAGATTTATGACCCTCTTCTGGGGAATTGGGACCTTGGGCCTCCTCTTCCTCCTGATTTCAGATCAGGAAACTCCTCCTCTTCCCTATCGTCTGCCCTCTTCAAAGGGAAATTTTATGTCTTTGGAATATACTCTTGCTTTGTTTCGTCTTTTGACTTGCGTCTTAGGGTTTGGAGTGAGGTTCACACCCTTAGACCTCATGGGGTTGTGTTCTCCTTCTTGGTTGCTTGTAGGGAGATGCTTGTGCTTGCTGGGGTGTGCAATTTTCCCCCCGGATCTTCTTCCTTTGTGCTGTGGAAGGTTGATGAGAGGACCATGAGGTTCAGCCAGATTGCTGTGATGCCACATGATTTGCTCTGTAGCTTGTTTGATGGTGATGAGGATGATAAATTTGCAAGCTTGAAGTGTGTTGGGTTGGGGGATCTTATATATGTTTACAATGAGGATTACCATAGGATGTACCCTGCTTGTGTGTGTGAGATTGATGGGAAGAGTGGGAGGTGTGTGTGGAGGAAAGTGCCCCCGTTGCCGTCACTGATGAACAGGTTTCACAAAGTTATTAGCTTTTGTTCAACTATTTCACTGCATAGTATTCTGCGTGAACGTCATGGCCCTGGTCTTCAATACTAGGTATCTTTGTTTCTTGACAATACCAATTTTTGGTTCATGGTTTCTTAGCGAGCACTTAATTTAACCTCATAAATTGGTTTTGTTTTCTTTTTTTTAACGAATAATTATAGTGGCTTGTGATTATGAAATTAATTTAAATGTGTTTGACCTTGTTTGTTTTATGTTCTGTTTGTTTTTACAATAATTTGTTTGCGCCTTTTGATCATGAAATTATTTGTAGTCCCAATTATCTTATCATCTCTTTGGTTGATTGGCTGTTTGGGTCAAATATAGATAAGTTTCATATTGGTTGGCTTGCGGGTATTGCTCCAATTGCATCTTAATAGTTTGAGCTTTCAATTATTCATACCCAGTGTAGTGATTGAATTTGTCTCTTAACTGTACCAACTATTAAATGTACTAACTACTGTATCTTAACTGTGTATATAGTAGTTATTCGCCCCTTATAAAGTTAGTTGCTTAACATGTGTAAGGTTGGAGTTGTTGATGGGCTATGTATGCAACACTTTTTTGTTTATTGCCTTTTACATTGGCTAGTCAGGATTCTACTATGCTGCTTGATTTTGTATCTTTTTAACCTTTTTTTATCCTATGGCTGTGAGTGGATGTTTATGTATTTATGCCTCGCTTACCTCTTCTGGTATTGCAAGTGAAAGTAAGGAAAGGAAAATCGCTGTTGTTCTTTTTTATTTATCTGTTTAACATGTTATGGTTCTGATAAACAAAAATGCTAGCTGAACTGACATATAAAGCAGTTTTGCTGCATAATTAGACTAATTAGCATTACAAAAGGTTTAGTTTCATAATTTGATCAAGCTCAGAAACATTGTTGAAATTTTTGAAACAGATAAATTTCTCCTTCATGGTATAATTACCCTATTTTCAGTTGTTGCTGATTCTCGAATTCATATTTTTACAACCATCTTGTTATAGAACTTCAAGTTAAATAAGCATATTTAAAATTTTGTGATGCAGAAAGTTAAGAGGAAGTTCTCTAATTAGGAGTAAGCTTTCTTTTTGTTATTAAGTATCCAGCCTTAGTATCAGTTTCTTCTGAGTGAGTAAACTGTCAAGGTGAAATGGATCCCGACCCTAGTTAGATAAAACTAAGTGTATGCATATCAAGTGGGTATTGTTCCCACTTGTTATCATAGGAACAATTAATCTTGACTACTTTACTGTATAGGGCTGGTCAAAATTAGAATTGACTAAATCAAATCTTGATCATTGACATACTTTTGTGGTCAAAATATGGTGAAGATTCATTATTTTTCATAATAACTAGTGAAAGCATAAGATAAGAGGAGTTAATCTTGACTAGTATCTCCCTTGGCGGTGGTCACTTTGTCATATCTGCATATATAGAAGCTCAGTTGCTTTTGTGGTTCATTTTCTACATGTGTGTGTGTGTATATATATATATATATGTTGAATTTAAAGTATGTTTACAGCTTTCAATGTTCAAAGTTTAGTTTAATGATTGATTGAAGGTGTCATGAACTTGTTTCTGTGTACAGATTGATTACGATTATTGAGCTATTCCATTACCTACCATTTTTTATTTCACACTATCTCACTCATAATTGAGGTTCTTTTTTCATCATACTTTTGTGTTCTGTTTTGTTTTACAACAATTTATAAGTGCCTTTTGATATAGCTGGTACCAAGAATTAAAAGAATTTACACCACAACACACAGAGGTAGAAGTAAAGAGAGAGAATAGAGAGAAAAAATGAACTGTGAATATGAATTGATTAGCGAAAATTGGAGAGTCTCGGCCCTCCCATAGTGAGTTTCCAAAACCTGCTACTACAGTAATAACATTGCTATTTATACACTATAACTGACTGACTTGTGGGTGGGTTGGGTTTGTATTGTTCTTCTCATCTCTCTGTGTGATTGGTTCTTGATATGTAACATGAGTTTCATATTGCATCAAAAGAGGTTCTTACCCATTTGAGCTTTCAGCCCTTATCATAATTCAGTGACAGTGTCGTGATTGTTTAATATAGTTAATTGACCCCTCACAAACTTAGTTGCAAATGTTAGCATAATAGTTATAAGCTTTAGAGGTTTGAATTGTTAATGGACTGTGTATGGAATACCCTTTTGTTTATTATCTTCTACATTGATGGGTCTGGTTTGTACTATAGCGCTTGGTTTTTTTAAGACAAGTACTCCATTTAAAAGTTTGTGATCATAGTTTCTCCATTTCCCATAAGCTAGTTCTTAGTTTATTCTCTATATATTGAAATGTTGAATTTAAAGGTTACAGCTTTCAACAAGTTCAACAAATTCAAACTTTAGTTTAATTGAAGTTCTTTCATTGATTTCTACTTCTTCTCTAATCTACTTTCAATTGTTCAATATTCAACAATATGATGTTGTTTCCTTCTATCCATGTGACCCCTTGATTTTATCAGAAAACAAAGGGAACACACAACTTCTGAAAGAAGAAAATATCAGTTTGAAGAATTATTTGGTGCAAATGGTAGTACCTAGATGCTGGCATGTTGCTGTACCAAAATTATGTGTAACATTGACATCAGCCAGGAACAGAAGCTGACATAAAGTATGTAATAGATAATAGCCCTGTATGTGTTGTATTGGCTGTTACAAAACATGGATGTTGACAACTTTTCCTAGTGATACTGGCAAACTCTATTCTGTAATAGCTTTTTGTAATTTTAATTAATAATCATGTGAATAATTTAGTTTCATGTTGCATTTCTAAGTGAATTATTGTTGCAATTTTAATGGTGGTACATGCTACACATGAATGATCCATTTTCTTATATCACCATTTCAAAGACTATTCAATAGAAAGCTTGAGCTTGCAATAAAAAAGTATTGCCCAAATCATGTTTGGCTAATGCTGTTAGTAACATAGTTGGATCTCTCCATTACTGTCCATGCTCAATCTTACATATCACATTTGAAGATATTGAAATTTGGTATCATTTTCTCTTTCTTTTTTAACTTGGTTTTTGTTCTGTCATAAAAATAATAAACTACAAATACTTGGCATAATTGAACAATTTCCAGAGAAGAAAAAAAGAGGCTAAAGTTTATGATTTTAAGTTCGAAACATAATCAAACAACTAAATGAAAGGAAGAGTTTAATGAATTTTTTTTACTCTCAAAACTGCTGTAGAAAGGTAAAATTAGTTATTATTTTAATGAATAAAAATACACAGATGTTAGTTTCAGTGTAGTGAAATAAATCATTATTATTAAATAAATAGAAAATAAATTTGTAACAATATAGAAAAATAAAAATGATTATAAAATTCATCTAAAAATAAAATACTGTTTTGAAATTCTAAATTTCAGATAACATATTTTTAGTACTAGTTAGAAAATAATTATAAATATATATATTATTTATTTTATTTTTATTTTTCTTACCTCCCCGCCACTTAGAGACCACCGTCGTAAACCATGGGCCTTGTTGATCATTGATACCGTATGATCAAGTAGAGGTTAAGTATTAGAAACTAATTATATAAAAATAATAATTATAAAATGGTTATCAAATAAAACATAAGATAGAATTTAAATAAAGGAATAAAATTATGGGCATGTATTACAATTATAATTACCGTTACTGTCGTTAGTATTTATATATTTTTTCATTGAATAATCTCATGAAAGATTTTGATGAAAAAAGGCTTTTAGCTTTCATAAATATGAATTTGGAAAAAAAATATTTCTATATTTGGTAAGAAAATGATATTCACATGAAACTTAGGAATGGTTTCAGGTCAATATTTCTTCAAAATATTCATTATCTTTTTTTAAACTAAAAAAAATAACATTGTTTTTATTAAATTATTGAATGTTGATAACAAATTATTTTGTAATAAAAGTAACACATTATAATTCTATTTTGAGAAAACTTATTAACTTATTATATAAATTTCAATAGTACTTATTAATGATCAAAATTTAACAAAATAATTACTAACTCTATTCGGAAAATATTTCTCATTAAAAAAATTATTTCATATTAAATATATCTTTAGCGTGTAACTAGTCGTTATATGCACAAGCAATCTGTAAATTATCATTAAAAGATAAAATAAAATTAGAATAAATTTACATAGATAATTTTTAATTGTTGTCTAATGAAATTTAAAAACTTAAAAGGTTGTAAAAGTATAAAGCTAATTGTCTTAATGATGGATCTTAACATATATAACTAAATATAAATATGTCATTTACTAAATTTAATTGTTTTTGTAAATTTAATCTCTATAAGTTTTTTTAAATTATAAGTTGAATTTTCTCTTTAAGAGTTTGAATTAAAGATACAGATTTGTATTTGAAGTTATTTTTTTTTAAAATAAAATATAATTGTAAACTTAAAAGAAATAATTTCGATTTTAGTTTTGTGTGAATTATATTGTATATATTTTTACTATAGTGTTATTTCTGAACAAAACAAATACGAAAATTTTTACAACCATTTCTCTCCACCTTCCTAGTCCTTTTATTTTCAATTTTATCTAATAATTATAGAAATTATTTTTTTTATCTTTCATTTGTCATTTACATTATTATTATCTATGATTATAAAATAAAAATACATCTTTTCACCTCTCCAACATGTGACACGTCCTCTTTAGAATTATTTTGATTGTGACTAGAGATCATTAGTTAATATATTTTTATTTTGAAAAAAGAAAAAAACTTAATATTTTTTATTATTGTGCAAAATTAAAAAAAATTGTTTAAATACGAGAATAAGATTTTCTTTTAACAGCAAAAAATAAATTAAATTAAAAAGCGCATTTTAGGAATGCTCAAACTTTTATAAAGTATCTAAATACCTCTGAATTAGGTAAAATATGAAAATTAACACCTAACAATACATTATAAATTCGGCAAGTAATACAATAAAATTATATTATGATTAACTAATAATGTATACATCACCAAATTGTACACCAACAAAATCGAAACCAAATTGTATACCAACAAAACCGAAAGTCCTAATAATAGGTCAAAATTGCATATATGAAAAGCCTTTGCGAAACTCCAAATATATGTCCTGATATTGACCATGATCCCTTTTATTTACACCTGCAAAACAAACAATCATAAAACATGCTATCCTAACTCTTGTAGCTGCTCCCCTTCCCTCTTCCCTCCTTGCTCAAAAAAAGTCACTGATGTTATCTTATTTAATTTTGAAAGATGAAACGGGTGTCAATTTCTAATTATCTCTCATCGGTTGGGATGCTTCTCATAAATGTTTATTCATTCTTATAAATATATAAATATATTTCACATTATTGTTTACCATAAGACTGTTTTGTCTTTCTTTTGTTTTCCTGTCATCCAAATCAGAAATATAGCCACAGCTTTTGTACCTTTTGCAATCAATTTCATGTGGAAAGTAAGAGTAACTCTTTAATTTCCAATTTGGAACAAGAGTGACTGAGATAAAAAAGATTTTACAAGATTTCACCATTCTTTTTTATCACATTAATGATCTTCTTAGTGTATACTTAATATTTATAAGTTTATATATTCCTATATTTCTGCATAATTTATATTATATATTTTACTTTTTTTTCAAAAGAAATTGTGATTTACAAAGAAATTACATAAAGATGATAATTTTTGTATAAAATAAGTATTACATATATATTTTTTACGTATAAATGTAATATTACATATGAATTTAGATCTGTATATAAAATTAATATTATTTTTATATATGAATTTCCATCTAATTTATTACATATAGATTTTTATATATAAAATTACATCAAGATATTAATCTCAACTTTAATTATGTTGCACATTTTTTTTTATGTTGAATCCATTTTTCATCTTAAATATTAAGTATCCATCTATCAAAACTATTCTTTAATTCATAATTTTTTTCCTTTGAATTTAACTTATATATATATATATATATATATATATATATATATATATATATATTAATGAAAAATGTTAACACATCATGCTTTCTAAACATATTTCTTCTAAGAAATAATCTATATTAATATTTAAAAAATATTAAAATCTAAAAAAATTATAATAAAAAATAATTAAATAAGAAATAAGATTCATCCAGTCACCTAATTCCCAATAAAGTGAATAATAGTTGAAAATATTACATTAGAGAGATTATAGTATAACTTTTTTCTTTATTTTACTAATTCAATATATTCCTTTACGTTAATAACATTTTTAAATAATTTTAATATTCTCTTAGTAAAAATTAATTAATTAGAAAATTGTACGCTCAATCGATTAAATAGAAAGTGTGATTCACACAAAATTAAATAAGGGGCAAGATTTTCACAAGTTTCAGACTTCCAAGAAAATTAGGAAAAAAATAAGTTAAAATTAAGGATACTTTAATCAAACCAAACCATTTTACTGGTCAAACCTAAAGAAGAAAAATTTGATTTCATTGTATTTTGGTTCTTATTGTGAAAATTGAAGCAAATTACATATTACCCCAAAGTAAAATTCCAATTTTGTAAACATTAGTGTTGATCTACATTTAAAATCAAGATTTTAATCTCGTAATCTACGTTGATATTTAATTAAAAAATATATTATATGCATAATCTTAAAATCGAGATTTTACTTTCATAATCTACCTCGATCTTTAATTGAAAAATATATTTTATGCATAATCTCTTAAAAGAAAAAATATGTGCTGAACAAGGAAAGCACATGTACCACGCTTGCAAAACAACCTATCCCGTTACCCGTTTTCGCAAAAGAAAACGAAAGGTTCTTTATCCGAAAACTAAAATAGAAGGTCCCAGTGAAGAGCGATCACAGCCGTGTGTGCAATCCACGCTCGAGGATGAGAGAGGAGTATAAGATAGGCGCATGCACCTGCATAACAGAGTGAACAAACCCAAGCATAACGGAGCCTGAGGTTTAAGAAAACACTTTACCCTTTTATTCTATTCTATTTTCTTTCTCTTCTTCCCTAGGGTTTTAACGCTAGGGTTTCAGTGTTTCACTCTCTATTCTCTTACTCTGTTTATTTTTCTCTCCGCATAGCCATGGATAGGTACCAGAAGGTGGAAAAGCCAAAGCCAGAGTCTCCTATCAACGAGAATGAGATCCGAATCACCACTCAAGGCGCTATTCGCAACTACATCACCTACGCCTCTTCGCTTCTTCAGGTCCATTGATGTTCAGTTACCGTTTGCTGAATGTGTCGATGATTCCGCAGAATGAGAAACCCTCGCATTTTCTGCTGATTGGGGTTTTCTTTCAGCGTTGCATTTTCGGGCTTTGGGATTTGGTTTTGTTTTTTTGTTTTTTGGTCATTTGCTGAATGCTGGTGTGTGGGGGGTTCGATTTATTGGGTTTGGTTTGTGATTGGTGGCATTTTGTGTTTGCCTTTGTTTTCGTTTTGACCTTTGGTTATGAAAACCCTTTAGTTGCGATAGAATGCATTTCCTGTAGGTTGAGTATTGAGATATTCTCAGTTTCTGGATTATTCAGTTTATTGGCTATATGCTTTGATATGCTATTTTTGTATGTTTCACTGTTTGGAGTTTATGTTTTGATGATCGATGTGTCTTGTTTTATTACGATGATAACGAAAAGGTTGCTTACATGTTGTAATTGTGGTATGGGGTTTAGTACGATGTATGTGTTATGCCTGTTTGTTCCAGGATGATTTAAACTGACTTTGATTTTGGTGGTTATTCCTGCAATAGGAAAAGTCAAGTTTTGAAGTAGCTGTTGTTTGACATTTACCAAATTGTGGGAAAATGTGACTTATGCGGCTTCTATTTCGGCTGTGATCCTATTGCTAGGCCTTCAAAATTATAGTGTTGTGGCTTCAATTTGAAAGCTTTGGGGAAGCACACTAAAAATCTGTGCTACGGAAATGTACCAGGGTTTTGTAGATTACCCTAGCTTTTGAAACTATTGAAGCATGCTAAAACGCGCCACCGATCACAAGCAAATTTAATAGCGCCACTGCAGCTCTTTGTGGCTGGTGGCCGGTATGGATCAGTCAGGAAGCATTTAGAGGTCTTGTTCGTCACACAAATCTTATCCTTTTAGAGCTGTTTGCGATGCTATTACATCCTTTCTGAAGCCCTATTTTGCCCCCACTGACCTTTTAAACCCTATTATTTTTTAAATTATTTTTGTAGTTTTCCCCATCATATATGGCACCAGAAAACCCGAAGCCTTGTGGTGTTCATTTTCTGCCCCTATTCACAATTAAAGCAAACTGCATCAAATTTCATCCATCGTCAAGAACTCCTGCTAACTGATCACCTAGCTATTTATGGCCAATCCCTGCATTATCTGGTCTCTACAACACCATTGATTGCTGCCTCCTGCTACTTAAAATTTACCTAGCACACTCTGTGCAGTCCGCTACTTACCCTCTGTTCCTTTTCTCAACCTTCAATTCTATTATGTTTTTCTAAGATTTAAGTTCGAATATCTTCAATTATGCTTCTTATTAACATACACACACACACACACATATATATATATATATATATATTTATTTATTTATACATACATACTTACATATATATATGTGTGTGTGTGTGTGTGTGTACATATATATACGTACATACAGGCTGAGAATTTAAACGAGTATGGTATAAATTAAGTATGTTGTGTTTGTTAATTAGAAAGTTATGTTATAGAAGTACCAGGACTTGAAATAGTTAGGAGGAAATCATATTGTCAAACGTTACTGCACTTGATGAGATTGGCTACATAGATCAAACAAAACCCTTGAGCTCTGTCAGATATGAAATTCACAAGATAAAATTAATATGCTCTTTTGTATTGTTAACGACCATTTTAACTATATTATCTTCCATTTATATATTTTTTTGCTCTGGTGCCTTTGTTTGTCCTCTAACATTACCACACTTTCTATTATGATCTGGTATTATCTTCTCATTGAATTCTTTCCCAATATTATGTTATTTTTATTTTACTTACCCACTCAACTTCACTTTTGTTTCACTTATAAGACGAACCATAGTAATAGATGATTTACATTTCCAATCCCAAATTCAATTCGAAATATTTTGTAAATTGTAATCATGATGGTTCTTTGCATGCTGTGGTGGTTAGATTCCACAATACCATCAAGAGCTTTAAATTGTTTCATCAGATCCAACCCACAGTGTGCAACAACTGACAAAACATTTAGTTTGTTGATGCTTTTTCCTCAATGAGCATTTTTGACCATTTCAAAATTCACCCAACCCTTAAAAGAATCTGTTTGCTGTGCTATTTTTCAAATCCTCTTAAAAATTAGATCATTTCTCGACTGTTCACTCTTATGTTCACATTGCTTTGTTTACTATTGTTGTATAATTAACATGATTCAAATTTTGCTTTAGATTCATGCATGTTGCTTTATTTTATGATTTATGAATGCATGTTTTGACATACACCAAACTTGTTCAAACCTATTTTGCTATATATATGGTCCAGTGTACTGTGTTGTTATTGGTGCTATTGTGAATTAATATCTTTTGTTCACTTTATATCTTAGATACTACTGTATATACTTTAATTTATATATCCTTTTGTTAATCTGTTATATAGTAAGTTTCATGGTTCCATTCAGGAAACATTTCTAGTTAGTTTGTCAATCACATTTATGTTTATGATATTAGTTTGATTGTGAGCACTTTTTGCTTAAGTTAGATTGTGAAAATATATTGATTCAAGCTTCACTCACCTTTTAAATGGACAAAATTCAGGGTTTAGGATTTAAGATTTAAATGGACAAAATTTATAGTTTTGGTTCATTTGTTTAAGCTTGTGATTGGCCTGTTTCGTTAAAAAAATTGACATGGCTCTTGTAGTAAATGTAATCTGAGTTATTTTTAGCTATTTTTGTTAAGTATGTATAAATCATGAATAACTAAAACTGTTTACCCTCGTATATATGCATCTCTCCATGTTTTATTATTATTATTATTATGACTGACATGCTTCATCAAGAAATTAGTCCTGTTATGCTTGCTTATGCTTTCTTATTGATTTCTGTTGTAATTTATCCAGGAAAAGCATGCAAAAGAGATTGTCTTGAAGGCAATGGGACAAGCAATCAGCAAGACAGTTGCCATTGCAGAGATTTTAAAGGTTAAATTTTCTTGAAAGATGCTATTATTGAGCCTCATGAATATACTTTCAAATGCTTGCAAATGACTGTCTGGCATATGTTTGTAGTAGGAGTTGAACACGCAAAAAAATGCAAATATCTAAGATATTTGGCAGTAAAAATGAGAAAGTTACCAGGCATATAAATCTATTATAACTGGTTGCTTAAAAGTTAATATGATATAATCTAGAGAATGGGATAAGTTAAAATTCAGGTTGGTTTTTTCATCGTTTACTATCTGTCATCTTAAACAGAAGAGAATTCCCAGGCTGCAACAAGATACTGGCATCAGCTCAGTTAGCATAACCGATGTGTGGGAACCCATCGAAGAGGGTCTTGTACCGTAAGTGTTATATGAAGTTTTAACCTGCACACAATCTTTGTATATTTAGTGGCTAAGATTGAACATCAACATTTAATGCAGTGTGGAAATGACTCGACATGTCTCTATGATCTCAATCACCTTATCAGCTAGAGAATTAAACAAAAATTCTCCTGGGTGAGTTTTTTTAACAAAATTGGGGTCTTATTTTCAATCTTTTTATTCAGTTGATTTATTGCCTGTGAAAATGACCTTTAAGATAATTTTCTAGCCTATATTTGGAATCCTCTTCTGGCTGTTTGATCTGACAAATCTGGGGATGTTGTCTATATGATTGTGATTTGTTTACAGTTATCAAGCTCCAAGTAACGTGGAACAACCAAAGCCACACTCCAATTATCAGCAGCAACCTATAAAACCAGCACGTGTTCCATATAATGCTGTAAACGAAGGTAATCTGCATATAGCTACTACAATAAATTGATAAGGAAAATGTTAAACACAATAATTTCTAACTTTCAGCACATCTAATATCTTAATTTAGACTCATATGGGCGAGGACGAGGCCGGGGCCGGGGTAGAGGAAGAGGAAGGAATTGGGGAAGGGGTGGTTATGGCTATCAAGGTGGTTATGGAAATTATCAAGGTGGATATGGATACTACCAGGGGGGGTATGCAAATTATCAAGGTATTGTCCAGTCTGTTCACTCTGAGTTGTAATGCTTTGGTGGTTCATATTATTTTTGGAGGTTTATATACTTTTCTTTTTGATTATGCATTTCATTTACTTTGATTGTTCATCTTATTTTTGGATGTTTATATACTTTTCATTTTTGTTAGACTTTTTATTTGTGCTTTGTCCATTGCAGATAATGGGGGGTATTCAAATAGGGGACGAGGTGGTGGGCGAGGTAGAGGTTGGGGTTATCGTGGTAAGTTTATTTGATACTTATTCTCTCCATTTTTTGTGATGATGTGTTATGAGATTTTCTATCTATGGTAGTGTAAAGAACTAATGTTTTGGGTTTACTTTCTTCTCTTGTCATGGAAAAACGTTTTTTGTACTCTTTTCCTGGCCTTGTGTCAATGCCTGAAGTATCTGCTTTTATCAGTTTTCTTCACATCGATCCCATCAGATATGAAAAAATTGTTATAAATTTTAAAGGATGTATGTCTTGGAAGATGCTTGCCCAGGTTTAATCTTATCCTTCATCTGTCGCATTTTGCAACAGGTACGGGTTATGATGGTGGCAGGGGTGGAGGTGCAGGGTATGAGGGTGGCAGGGGTGGTGGTTATGAAGCGGGAAGGGGTGGTGGTTATGAGGGTGGTAGGGGTGGTGGGTATGAGGGTGGTAGAGGTGGTGGGTATGAGGGTGGTAGGGGTGGTGGGTATGAAGGTGGCAGGGCTGGTGGGTATGAAAGAGGCAGAGGTGGAGGAAGGGGTTATGGACGTGGCAGGGGCCGAGTGGGTGGACGTACAAGGGGTGGTGCAAACCAGGCATGATTGCGAAGGGTGCTCTTGTCATTCTTGCTAAATGCTTGCCTTGACAGTGGGGTTAATGTTTTAAGAATACTGTGTTGATAGTGTGATGTGGTTCATGATCCAGCATTATTAGGCAGTATTTTATGTTTCTTTTGTCATGAAATTGAAATGGGCAAGGTTTTGTTCATGTTTAGATTTAGTTGCAAAGCATCTTGGTTATGATTGCTGTAATTCATTTCAACTTTTATGGTTGCCAATACCATATTTTTATCTGTATCTGGTTTATATATGGCTTTTATTTTAATCAAAAGTAGCTTTTTCTTTGATAAGCTTCCGGATTCAAATAAATCCAAGTATATGCCTATTTTGTACGTTGACAGCTTTCGTGTATGCTGGAGATTGTATATTGTGAATTCCATCTGCACAAGGAAGTTTAAGATTCATAGTGCATGAAAGTGATTTGTAATGCCGCTCATAAATGATAGTGATAATAATAAAAATAGCCATGTTTGAAATTGACAAAGCTGAAGTAAATTCTTTCTGAATGTTGTAGTAATATGTCATAGTATTTGAAGAATAGTTTGTTCTGTATTATTCTTTAGGAATTTTTTCGTTATTGGACTAATTATGTAGTGTATAAATTTCGACTTGTCACATTTTTATGTTTTTCTCGCCCAGTATATACTGCACTAAATATTGCATGTTATCTAATACGTGAGCCATTATATATATATGTGTGTGTGTGTGAAATTACAATTTTATATTATCAGAATTATTTATGTTAAATTTAAAATGAATAACAATAACATTAATTAAATTGTTCATTTTTGTGTATTTTAAAAGTCTAAAAAAGTATATATTTAGTTGTTTCAATATATATTAGTATTATAGCACATCTATCTGTGATGCCGCTAATGATTAATTTGCGTGTGGATTTTATGACGTTATCCGAGTTCAGGACCAATTCCTCTCGCGCATTAGAGATTCTGTCTTTCCAACATCTTCAGGAGTGTCAGGACCACAGGCCTCATGATTAACCTTTATCAACGTCATCTTGGTGCCATTCTCAAGGACTTTTAGCTGCTACAAATCCTCCTTTAATTGCAATGCAAGTAGGTTTTAATCCCAAGATGAAGCAAATGCGGGAACTGACTTGTTGAATGGGATTAATCCTCGTGAAAAATAGATTGCATAACCACGATTATCTACCGCACATTTCACTCTATTTGGATCATGAGCATCTTCAGGCTTTAAAATGCCGTGCTGAACACTGCATCTGGAGCTGCCATGTTCAATGAGTGGTTCATCACCCTGAATGTTGACAACAATATCGTAATTTTGCCCAAGCTTCTGTGGGGCTTCATTGCAGCGCTAAGTACCATTTCTGCAAGATTCGGATTTCATAATAACATCAGCTCCAAATTGTCGACATCAGTGAGCAATGTTTTCATCTCCCTTGTTCTGTTTATCATGGGCTTCCCGAGGATTTAAATGAGAGGCTTTCCCATAAACTGAGAAGAGGCATATCGGTCGGGTATAATGCCCAGGACCCGGCTCCGAAAGTTGTTGAATCGGGTTGGGTATATTGTCTTTTAAGGTGGACATTATTAAAGTATTTGACATTGTTTTCTCAGTGAAAATTAATTGAACACTGAAATTGGAATACAAACATTTTGGATCGGTGATTTGTTGGTGAGATTTGGAGATCTGATTTTTCCAGAATACATTTTGGTAGTCGTTGCTTAACATTGTAGGTTGTCTTTGAGTCGTTATGGGTTCCTTATATCATTTATCACTTTTAGTGATATTTTTATGGTTAAATTTATTTAAAATGTTAAAGTACATTAATTTTCACTAATACAGTAACATTTTTTAAATGTTACTATAAATAATATAAATAAATATCTTAAAATTTTATAAATAAATGTTATTATAATTACCACTAAGTTAATATATAATATCATTTTCTTTAAAGAGTCATTAAAAGACAACCTTTCTTTAAATTAAACAAATAAATAAAATATTAAAAAGAATATAATTTTTTCTCTCTATAATTTACTTTAACTTTAGTTTTTAGTTTTTATCTTTTTAAATAATAATAAAAGTAAAAATATTCATTTCAATCATTCTATTTAACTTTTATCTTCATGACAATACTCATTACATCTAATGTTGAGTTTTTTTCTCATATGTTACTTATCGCCCAAAATGGATAAAAAAAAAAAACTGTTTTTTATTATTGAAATGGATAAATCGTGTCAACCTGGTACAGTCTTATTATAAAGAGATTATGTTAGTTGGACATGATTTTAAGCAGAGAAGAAATTGTGTAAGACAGTAACGATTTCACACAATATTTTTTTAAAAAAAGAGAGGCACACGACCCTTCACCTCTAGAAATTTATTTTCTCTCTCCCCCATGCCTTTCTCCCTTCTCTCTAACTTTTCTCCCTCCATACATCATCTGTTTTAAACTCTAATCACACCATGAAATAATAACTGAGGAATTAAGGATTATTTTTAACCGATCAAAATCTCAAACAGAGTAAGTTCATATTTGCTCTAAAGATCTCTTATTCTCTTTTTTTAGGTTTTTGTCATCAATCTTAATAAGGACAGTTGAAAAAAGTATTTCTTTCAACTTAATTAAGATTATACTGAAATTTGGTTTTGTTTTGATAACTTGTTTTAAATCCCTAGAGATTGGGTTAGTTGGGGGATCATCATCAGATAAGGAAAGCTAGTAACTTATTTTTATATTATTTAGTTACTTTTAAATAGTAGTTTAAGATAGAAAACTTGAATATGTGAATATCTGACTGGTCCTTGAGCACTGAATGAGTTTGATTGTTTATTTTGATTTGGTGTGATTAATTGAACTGTTTTAAGTAATGATGTTAGAAAGTAGCATGCAAGAACTTTTGATTGTTGTTTGATGAATTGAATTTGACTTGTGATAAGACTTTGATATGTTTTAAAAGTTTGAGACTAGTTATTGAATAAAATATGTCTTTATACATGATTGGACGAGGAATTGTTTTTGAATGAACATGAATTGTTTTGAATGAACATGAATTGTTTTGATTGAGAAATGGTTTTGAAATTATAGAGATGACTGATTCTGATGAAATTTAGTAGATATAGATTTTTTTGGTGGTAAAGAAGTTCTTGGATGATATTTGATGAAATGTTTAATTTTATATTGTGTGAACATGTCAGAATAGTAAATTTTGACAATTTAGTAGTTAAGTATTGTTTTGATGATGGAAAAATTCTTGCATACTATGATTTGTGGATTGAATGATATGTATTGATGTTAATGATTGAATGATGAAGTTGATGTCATACATTTGAGATAATGTATGAGTTGTTTGTGTGCATTAAGTATATCACGCCTATGTTTAACAAAGATCATCTAGTTTCACTGATGATCTAAGTCACGTAGACTAAGATATTAGGTGGTGAGAAGCTGATGAGGAAGTTCATATACACCGGAACCGCTGGTAGACACTCGGTATTGGATGTTTGAACTTACTCTGATCATTTCCCTTAGATTCGATGACAATCTAAGTCTTGGGTATTGGATTAGTCCTTTCTCTTAGATTTTTTGGTAATCTAAGTCTTGGGAAATTGGATTAGTCATTTCTCTTATATTTGTTTAATCTAAGTCTTGGGTATTGGATTAGATGTTAGTATCTGGTAGGGACATACTTAATGAGTGAGTTCCGGAAGACAATAGGTCCATGTGTGACTTATATGTGTGATATGGTCCATTTGTGGCCGATATGTATGATGTGGTCCATGTGTGGCCGATGTGTGTGATGTGATCCATGTGTGGCCATTGGATGTAATGTAATCCATTGATGTATGATGTTTGATATGAATATTTGAAATGAAAATGTATTTAGTATTGAAACTTTATTTGTTAGTCTTTTAAGAAATTTTTATGAATAACTAATATAGGTTGCTCTTACTGGATATATTGAGTATGTTATACAATTTTCTTTGACTAGCTTACCCTTGCTTTTCATGTTGTTTTGTAAACTGATGATTGTATTGTACTATGTACATGAGTAGATACAAATGCAGGTCCAAGAGTATCTGAAAGATTGTAAACTTTATTTTGGAATTTTTTTTCCTTTGTTGGATTCACTGTATGTTAAACCATATTTGAGATGTTACAAAAAGTTTGTACAATGTTAGGTTGTTTGGATGAAGGGATGGATAGTGAGGAAAGAAGGAAAAATTTATAAAAGTTTGTGAGTGATGTGATAGGTATAGTTGATAAAATAATCTTTTAATGGATGAAATTATAAATAAAATTAATTTAAAATTAAATATAATTAATTTATTAGATATGATTGATAAATAATTATTATTTTAATTGATGAAATTATAAAAATATCAATTATTTTAAAATTAAAACTAAAAATTAAATTATTATTGTTAATAATAACATTATTTTATAAATTTATTTTAATTATTATTGTAATTATAATTTTATTATTATTACTTTTATATTATTTTACAATTTTATTTTTTGTTATCATAATTATTATTTATAATTTATTATTATTTGTAGTTTTTAATATTAATATTACTTATGTTTTATTTTTATAATTATCTTATATTTATTATTACTTTATAATTTATTATATAATTATCTTATATTTATTATTACTTATATTTTTATAATTTATTATATATTAATCATATAAAAAATATAATAAAAATGCAACATGCTCACAAATCCTTTCCTTTCAGTCAAGAAAGAAAGGATGAAACTTTTGTTCTTAATATCTGCATTTAATTAATTTTTTATTTCTCAAAATTTTAATTTTTGTTTGATTTCTTCCCTGTTCACCTTTTGGTCAGCAGAACCTAAGGGAAATAGTATGCCTATGACATGTTTCTTTGTGCTTGTATTTATATTTCTAAGAAAAAGTTAAAATAATTAATTGAAAATAATTATTTATAACTGAAATTTTCATTTTGAATTCAAATTTAGATATACATTCGTACTGTTATTTAAATATAAGTTTAATGTGTTTAAATGATATTATTATTATTATTTTATTGTACTATTTAAATATACATTTAATGTGTTTAATTTAATCTTACTTAATATATCTTAGTAAGTTGAATGATATTATTATATTTTTGTATTATTTAAATATATATTCAATGTGTTTAATGACATATATTAGTATATTGAATGATATTACCATTTATTGTATTATTTAAATATATCAAAATCTGAATTCAAAATGAAAGTTTCACTTTATAAATAATTGTAACCAATTAATTATTTTAACTTTTTTTTTGTCATAAACAAATACATACACAAAGAAATGTGTCAGATGCATACAATTTTATGGCTCACATGTTTAACCGACATGATTTTTTCACAATGAAATCGTATCAAACTTTATTAATAATATTTTTTTTTTCATTTTGAACAGAATACTATCATGAAAAAAAAAAAAATCTCTAATATTTATCTTCATGCAATACCAAGAACACTCACATATTTCATTCTCTATCATAGGTCTCATAGGTCTCAGTGAGAACACTCTATGGTTCTCACTATTATGGGCTCGTTCTCTTGCTTAAATTTGTTCTCATTCTCTTTGTCTTGCTCTCGTTCAAATGTAGGTACACTTTTCTTGCTCTATTATACGCTCTGTGCTTGTGACTCACATTTTGTCGATGATGATTTTCATAGCCTTCAATTTGTTCTTAATAAGGGCTTTAGAGTCTTCTTTTCTTGCAAATCCTAGAAGATCTAATCAATTTTTTTCTCAACTTCCTGCAATTAGATAAGTTCTTTTTTGTTTTTACTTTAATTTTATTTGGTTTTTGCTTTTATTTACACTTTGATTTTGTTTGGTTTTCAATCGGTGTTTATCTTGCATTTTTGTTTTCATTCTCTTTCTCACACTTTTGCTTTCAATTTTGTTTTACTTGAACCTATTATTTTTCTTTTCATGAAATGTTTTTCTATTTTACACTTAGTCATCTTTTCTAAATATGAAATTTAATAAATTAATTAGTTGCGCAACTCTTATAGGTCATGCAATTTAAGTAAATAATGGTCATGCATTTAAGTAAATAATGGCATTCTGTTTTCAACCTCGTTGTCCTTGTTACATGATGAAGTTCTGAAGATATTACAGGTTATGCAAAATCAGAAAAAAAAAATGGCGTTGTACTTGTGTTTTCAATTTCATTGTCTATGTTAGTATTATGTGCAGTATAAGCTGAATTTAAGTTCTTTTCGCTGGGGTGTGCGTCACTACTCGTACAACATGAGAAATCTTTGTAATTTGTTTGTCTATATTGAGATATTCTCTTTTCTCAGTTTCTATATAGGAAACCAGATTTTGTATTATTTACCATTTTTTAGATCTCACTAAAAGTTTTTTTTTTGTTAACTTTGATCAATGTTTAGTTAGAGTGTTTAAAGATAATGCAAGTTTTAATTGGTGTAAAATTGTTTCATAGTTGCATTATATAATCAGATGCAACATCTGAATAGGATATGTAAAAAAATATTAACCATCTCGGTTTTTAACTTTTTCATTGATTTTAAATTAAATCTTATTCAAGTTTTTAAATTATCAAAGATATCAATTTGTTGAGGGTTTGAGGACTTAAAAAGAAGAATTGTTAAAATATATGAATTAATTACGAATTCTTCTTGTATATTTACAGCTATTTTAGATGCCATTGTTATATTGTTTATATTATAACCTCTCTTGTCATATATTGTACAACATCAATTTTTCTTCATCTCCATCTCGAATAATGTCATTCTGCTCTTCTTTCTTCTCTTTTCATCTCTTTACATATACGAACAATACGATTTCTTGTTATGTCACTTTCATAAAATGAAAAGATTTAAATCAATCCAAATTCATTATTTAAATTGTATAGTACCTGAATTTGTGGCTTTTGGCATAAGATGCTAAATGCAATGCATGAGTTAAACTTTACCAAAACCTTCAACATTTATGACTTCAATTTAAACACTTTATTATATATTTGAAACGCCAACTAAAGATACATTTTATTAATAAAAAATAAGAATATCTCCTTAATCTTTGAAAAGAAAAATAAAAAAAAATAAGACTAAAGAGCATAAAACGACATCTTTTTAAGAAATAGACTTTAAGACAAAATCTCATAAAAGTTAATTTGTAAGATAAGATTTGTACCCACTTATATATTATAAATTGGTTTTATTTTTAGTCAATATAATATTTCCAACACATTTTCTCACATTAAGGCGGTCTAAGTCCTACACGAGACTAAATATTTTATAGAAAGTCCAATCTAACAACATATAGCACGATTGTTAGGATACACTCTAAATGACTATGATACTATATTAATAAGTAGATTTTAAACTTAACTCAATTTTACTAAATCAATATATAAGATGAAATTTATACTCAATTATGTATAATAAATTAACTTTATCTCTAATTTATATATATATATATATATATATATATATATATATATATATATATATATATATATATATATATATATATATATATA
>Ga0099824_1000780_pt1 | contig 41369 bp, 15 predicted proteins | sample SiratrowhiteBW_FD_76837 | JGI IMG/M metagenome (GOLD analysis project Ga0099824, IMG submission 76837) | Root nodule microbial communities of legume samples collected from California, USA - Siratro white BW | ecosystem: Host-associated > Plants > Roots > Nodule | place: USA: California... | reverse complement strand
TATATATATATATATATATATATATATATATATTAAAAAAAGGTGAGAGGGCCTCATATTTACAACTTTTCCATTTTTAAGACTAGTGGCATGAAGATTAATGAGAGGTTGCTAGAATTTTCCACAACATGGATATTATTATCAAATGACCAAAAACAACATGTTGATTATTTATGGTTTCAAGAATAACATTCAAATTAATTGACTAAACGTTATAACTAACAACATCATAAAGGCAAGGAAACTTGCTCTCTTCCCCATTCATTATTGTTCTTTCATTTCCAAAGTTTTAGGGCATGATAAGGTAGACTTCCCTAATGATATTTTGACTACTATGTTCAGTTCCAATAAAATAAAAAAATTTACTCTTCATCACATGAAATTGATTAAAAGAAGGATAAACTTCTAGATCTTAAGATTTCAAAAGGGAGAAAACCATAAGTTAAGATATAAGAGAAGCCTCTTTCTCTGAATAATCCTTGTTGTTCTACAATTGACAAGTAGAACACTAGAAAATTTATAATATGTAGTTAAACAACATTGATGAAATTGTTTTAGTATTCTAAGTCAACTCTGAAAACATCTTATGTATGATGTGATTCTTAGAGGGATAAGTAACACACCAATCATTATACCATGCATTTTATTTTTTTGTTTTTTTTAGTTGTTTATATTTCTATTATGCCTACCAATTAGAAAGTGTATTTAGAATCTATTATTGGGAAAATATAATATTTTCCCATTCTTTTTTATTTCTCATTTTTTTTATGCTTAAAAGGGTAAATGTGTTTTTGTTACTCGGAGTAGGTATCATATATGACATGAAAGTTATACGAATTTAAAATATTGGTCATTATAAAAAAAGGAAGATTGTTGATCAAGGCTCTTAAAGACCCTTTTAACATGATAGATTTGGTTTGATGATGTATTTTAAAACAACCATAAGATGTTGTTTGCTTGCATGTGCAAATGATGCATTAATTCTTACTTTTGTTTTGATTTGTGCATTACATATTCATTATACAAATGTAAATATTTTTTCAATAGTTAAAAAAAGTGTTTTAGAACACAATACTTGATTATATTAAAATGTAATTAATTCCTCTTATGAAGCAATTTTTTTGCAAATAATAAATTGTTATGTCATAATTGATTATAACAAGTGAGATAATTAATTATTTTAATTAAGTGTTTGAAGCTTGATTTAAATATAAAGTTTGCAAAACTATTGAGACTTTTAAAGAGATGAAAATAAAAATATAAACATGCATACAAAGAAATTGAATTAATGTAAATACAACATAGTAAGCTATCTGTTAAACATGTGCAATTTCTTAAAACCTACAAGGATTTATCTGAAGAAAACAAGGGTTAAAATAAAATCTTGAAATCCAAAATACAAATCTAGGAAAAGTTAATAAGAAATTTCTTTTAACTAAAGAGAATTTGGACAAGAGACCCATGAAAATAAATGAAATATTAGACAACCTAAGTAAAGAGAATACTAATCTTTGAAAGATTTTATCAAATGTAAACATAAGCGAAAAATCTCTAGATCTCTTGATAAAAAAATTTAGAGAATCTCGTGACAAAACTCACAAAGAAATTAAAATAAAAAATTATGCTTTATCCTCTAGACTCTCTACAAGTACATCACTTAATGGTGTTCCAAAAAGGAAACCACTGAAAAACAATAATAGGAATGAACTGAAACAAGTATAAATATATAAAATTAAAATAGTGCCTCTTGTAGATATGCTGAATCTATCCAAAAGCACCCCTATCATGGTACTTGGACAATGGTGGCTCATGACACATGATGGGAGAATGACATATTCCAAAACTTGAAAATGAAGAAAGGAGCAAAAGTCATATTTAGAGGAGACCAGCACGGAAGAGTCATTGTTGGTGGTCAAGTAAGTCTGAAACCTTCTTTGTCTGTTAATAATGTTATGCTAGTAGACGTTTCGAAGCACAATCTACTTGTAATGGTGGGTGTAATGTTGTTTACAATAAAGAGCAGTGTATAGTAAAAAAATAAAGATAAGACTAGAATGTTTCTTGGCAATAGGAAAGGTAATATGTATAAAATTAATATGGATGAGTTGTTAGCTCAAAATGTCTCTTGCCTTGTGACTATCAAATAAGATCACTAAATTTGGCACAAAAAGTGTGGTCATGTTAGTTTGAGGTTACTCTCAAAATTGCAATAACACAATCTTGTAGGAGGTTGTCTATCATGTCATTTAAAGATAATATTCTTTGTGAGCCATGTGCGAAGGGTAAACATGTTAAAAGTTCTTCAAAAGTAAAAATGATACTTCTACTAAAAGACCACTTAAGCTAATACACTTGGACCTCTTTGGACCAACAAGAATTGAACCTATTAGTGGAAAAATGTATGCTTTGGTTATTATTGATGATGATACTGGATGGAGTACATGGGTTATATTCTTAAACTATAAGGATGAGGCTCTTAGAGTCTTTTATAAATTCATGAAACTTGTTCAAAATAAAAAATGTTTATTAATTATAGCTGTTACGAGTGATCATAATGGGGAATTTTAAAATGAAAGCTTTCAAGATCTTTGTGAAAAATTTGGAATATAACATAATTTTCTACTCCAAGGACTACCATAACATAATTTTGTAGTTGAAAGAAAACATTGTGCTTCACAAGAGATGACTAGAACAATGTTGAACTCTAACTCCGCGCTTAAACGTTTTTGGACAGAACCCACTAAAACAACTTGTTATTTATAAAACAAAATTTAAATTAAACATTTACCCAAAAAGATTCCTCATGAATTGTGGAAAGACAAGAAATCCAACATATTGTATTTTCATCCCTTTGGAATTTAATGTTTTATTTTAAATACAAAAGATAGGTTGGAAAAATTTGATTCTAGGAGCGATGAAGGAATTTTTCTTGGTTATTCTGAAATGTCTAAGACTTATAAAGTTTTCAACCCTAGAACCTGATAAGAAATTATCATAGACAAATGAATTTATTGACTAGAAGGAACCCAAGAACAATACATAAAAAAAGTAAGACAAGTGTACGAGACGGTGAGATGAATACGCTAGACAGTTTATCGAGTCTTTCAGTAGAAAAAAGAGAATAGTTTAGAAAGAATTTAACTTTACTTAAACATCATCCTACTAATTCTATCATAGAAAATCCCAAGAAAATACTAATTTTTTTATAACCGATATAAAATTTATTTTTTATACTATTGGATAAAAAACTAAAAAAAATATAAATGATAAATAAAATGAAAAAAAGTGAGTTATTTAATTTGAGAGAATAAAAAAGGAAAATAGAAAATAGCTGATTATAATTTAAAACTCATTAACTAGTCATTATAATGTATGTTATTATTTTATCATTTAGAAAAGTTATAAATAATCGGTAAAGGTTATCTTAAATATTAATTTCACAATATCTCTCACAATAAAAAAATAAAAGGTTTAAAATACACCTTTCATTTATTTTTTTATATTCATGTGAAATATGATATTTCAATTAGATTGACATGTCAACTTTCATCAATTATGTATCATCACATGAAATATATCATATAAAAGAAAAAAAAATAACAAACAAATATGAAGAACTAGGCCAAACCCATGCAAAGAAATACAAGAAAAAATGCATATTCCTATATTAAGAATATTAACCAATCCTAAAAAAATAAACTTATCAGCACAATTATTATCCTCTTTAAAAATATAAAAAACTTTAAACTTAATCCGTTTACAAAATAACAAACAATAAAAAGATATTGATTAATAAGACCATCAATATTGACCTTGGGAAACTTTTCTACACCTATTAATATCTCTCTTATTGTGAATCATCCAATCTATAAATACTTTTTTTTTATTTCCTTTTTACTTCCATTTCCATGTTTCCAAACAAACCATTAATAAGTAAATTTAACTACTGAAAAGCACTCTTTTTGTCTAAACCATTCACCTTCTGTCCCCACCCTTGCCTCCATCTTGATTTTCCATCTAATCCCAACCGTGCCATGTTAGAGAATCATATTTGTAGTTAGAAACACAACTAGAAAGAGGGTGCATTCATAAACTGTTGGTAAATTGTACCCTAAACAACTTGGATATTGGAACCAGTTGTCGAAGCCGAACCAACTCGGCTCGGCTCGGCTCTGGTAGCCAACTTGCGCTCAATGACGTTATCTTCAGCTTTTTCCCTGACGTCAGCACATCTATCTCCTCCCTTCCATGTGTGCCACGTGGCGCTCAGTTTATTCGCTCTCACATTGTTACTCGCAGACGCGCGTGGAATTACACCTTAGAAGAAGTGTTCTACATTTAGACTTGTAGAGATAGCTTTTGCATTCAATGCTCACCAAACTTAGATTCAAACTAGCCAATAAAAACAACCTTAGGTTTTAGGAGAAATTTTCATGTGGGCATTGCTCTCCCTTTCATTAAAAATATAACATAAATATACATTCAATAGTAACAGAGATAATCTCAGTCTAAATTATTGTTTCAGAAATTTTTACAGAGTCACTGTTCATAGTGCTGTTCTGAAAATCGAATTTAACTGAAAGTTTGATGAACTTGTACAAGAATCTGGTTTAGATACACTGTAATACTGATTCATGGCAATGAAAAATGTTTATCGGCTTTATTTTTCTTAAAATTAAAATTTTTAAAATATGTGTCCTTTTAAAGATCATTTGGAACAAATTTTAAAGTTCAAAAGGTGTCTCTGTTTGTAGATGAGATTAAAATATTTTGTTTTAAGTAGAAATTACATTTATCTATCTAAGGTCATACTAAATGTTACCTATATTTTTCTATAGCTTTGAAACAGACATTTAACTCCTTTATCGTCTTAATAAAACGATACAAACTTCATAGTTTGTAAATGTATATTTATTTTCACATATTTATCATAAATAACATTTGGATCGCTTATTTAGATTCATTAAATCCTGAACAAAAAATATAAAAATAAAGTTCTAAAAATATAAGTAAATATTTTTATAAACAAAGATTGAGTGATTTAATTATAGAAAAAAATGCTCTCATTTATTTACTAAAAGGTTAACTTCATGCCTTTAAGTTGATTTAATCTATATGATTAAAAGTTTGATAAAGTTAGTTTAAGTTGGTTGGAATAATATTGGATTAGGTTGTACCAAGTAAGGTCTAGAATTCCACCAATGTGAGCAAAATATAGAAATATGATTGGGAGGAAAACCTCATCTAATGGATATTATGTATTAATTAAGAAGAGTTAAGTTTAAATTATAAATTAGGTTTAGATTGAAGAAATAATTTCACAAGGAGAAGGCCAATCCAAACAAATTGATGTGGAGTTGGCATCCATGATCCATGGGAAGAGGAGAAAAAGACAAAATAAAAGAGAGAGAGAAAACGAACCCACGCGCCGAGTGTCGGCTGGGAGTGTACTCACGCCATCACCTCCATTGCTCACACTTTCCTTCACTCACTCACTCACTCTCTTCTCTTCCTATTAACTTGCCATTTGCTCGACCCAACAAATCATTTTCTTTCACTTTCTCTCCTCTTCCAGGAAAAAACGCCCTCCTTTTATTCCCATACCTCATGTACGCTCCTCAGTATCCTCTCTAACAAACTCAGTACGACACCGTTCCATGGACACCGCCATGAGCACCAGCAGCGTGCAACAACGCGCCCCCACAAAGAAAACCAAACCCAAGAAGAAGCACATCCCACACCCTGTCAAAGTAGTGTACATATCCAACCCCATGAAAATCAAAACCAGCGCCGCCGAGTTTCGTGCCCTGGTGCAAGAACTCACCGGCCAAGACGCCCAGTCGCCGCCAAACCCCACACGCTTCCACGCGCTCGATTCCTCCGATGATTCCTCTTCTGACAAGGTTACCAATGTTGACGACCGTGTTATCCCCATACCTATGGATCCCAACATTTCCGTACAACAGCCGCAACAACAGCCGCAACCCGCTTCTTCCTTCGAGGCTCTGGACGACGACGTTTTCACGCCCCAGATGATAGAGAACATTTCCGCCCTGCTTCCTGCAAGTCTATTCTATGAATCTCCCCATCTTAATTACTGGTGATACTATACCACTGATGCAGTGTAATTAATTATTATTATTATATTATGATTATGTTTTTCCTTTTGTAAGGTCAAGCTCCAATTTAAATCCAACTTAATTGATTGTCTCTTTATCTATATATATACTAATAAATGGATGGATGGATGGTTGTTTTCAATTGTTGATTTTTGGACCCTTGATCTGTGAGTTATGTGCTTGTTTACATGTAATTATCGTAAGTAATTACTTTATGTGACTGAAGTGACTCATTAATCTCATGATTGGTTGATTAAATGTGACTTAATGATGCTAACTTTGTTTGATTTGAATGTGGTTGTATTTGGTTATCATGAAAAGGAAATTAGGGCATTGGGATGTGGGGTTTGGGATGCTTTAGGAATGTGCATGGTTGTTAGCTTGATTCTTATCTTGCTTGGAAGGGTTTTGCACAGAGGCTCCTCCGGCGGCTTTGTTCTTTACCCTTGTGGATGGATAAGTAAGTAAGGCAACTAGGTGCAAGAATTGATTGAATTGTTTTGGTGGTTGGAATTGAATTTGATGTTGAAAAAAGAGTTGATAGGGAAATGGGGACCCAACTCATGAAGAAGACTTCAATCACTACTTATTTTTAGTACGTTTAATGATTCTTATACTAGAGTTTCCATGGGAAAAATCTTTTCCCGTATACCTAATCACATCTTTCTCCTTAATTATTGTTCTATGGACAATTTCTTTTCCGCTTATACTCAATCCAGTATAAGATCTGCTCAATACAGATGCAGTGAAAATCCCTAATTATGATTTCAATGAAGAACATTGTTAGTTTAGATAAGTTCTGGTCTGTAGAATTCATTTTTATTAGAAGTGGGTTTCAGTTATTTAATTTTGATTTTAAAATTATTTATTTAAAAAAGTGATTTTGGCTTGATGGTTTTTTTATTTGATATTTGGTTGCTGAGATACTAATATGATGTTAAGTTAAATAATATTAATGTAAATACATACAAGTGGGATTTACTCATTGCAAAAAGTAGCAAAATAGTCTAAAGTAACAAAAGATTGTTTTCATGTTGAAGAATAAACCCAAGTTTAATCCAAACTAAATCTACTCACTGAGTCCCCAACACCAGATTACGCAGCCATAAACATGGCTCCAGTGACAGTTTGTTTACAATGTTTGTTGACAATGATAAAATGGAAAAATCGATGGTTTAAATTGAAAGTTAGATATTCCTATAAGTAGAACATCTCATCCTTGTTTATATATTTAGTATGAATATTTCCTATAATTGGTGTATTTCGGATATAGTTATTGCTCTATATATTGGTGGATTCTGCCACAGCTCTATGACATTTTCCTAAATTATGTCTCTTTATGAAACTGGAAATGGATAAAAAAAATGAAAGAGAGATTGTATATTGTACAACAAAACCTCATACAAAGAAAGAGATGAAAAGACATCGATAAAATTCAGAGATAAAGAAAACAAAAGGTAAAAAATATTGAAAAAATGATTCATAATAAAATAATATATAACTCCAGTGGAAATTGATCATATATATATATATATAGCTTCCAGTTACAGTTGACAATATAGAACTTTATTTAAACAAAATCACAATATAAAAAGTCTTTATATTATTATTCAGTCAGAATAAAATATACATATTTAATTCTATAATAATATGTTAAAGTTATCTTAAAAGTAATTTCTGATAATTTATAGTAGCAATATATAAGGGTTAAACTCTTGTAGCTACTGTTTGAAGAATCTGCAAAATCCACTTTCTGAGAATTTGAATCTTATGTGTGTATTAGTCAGTAATCTAGCTAAATTAAATATACAGTACCCAAGCTTTCTTGACTATTTACGCTGGATGTAATAAAAAACCCTTAGGTTGGATAATCAAACTCTTAAGTATAATTGAATAAACCTTGCAGAAACGAGCACTGTGCTGGTATTTGTCTACTGTTAGCTTCCCAACCTCCACATCCATTTATAGAAACTTTAGCACCAACCATATAGAACTTTTATTGTGAATTACAGTGGCAAGATGAGGCAAGAGTAGTCACTTCAGACAGTGAGACAACATGGGTTGCCAAAGACCCATTCAGTTTCCTCTCATGACGATTATACAATTGCATTCGGCCAAACATAGAAAAAGTGAACCCTATATATATTCATGTATATCCTTCCACATTTCACAGTAACATATTTTTGACTTCAATCGGTGTATAATTAAAGAACCTGTCATAATTCATCTGCATACTAATTCGTTGTTTCATGAGAACAAGTTAACTATACATAGCTAAATGGTGTTTTGTACATTTTTAATCATCTTGTTCCTACTCATTAGTTGTTTGTTTCCTCATGCTGCATTTCTCAGAAGGAAGCGTATTGGTGGTCATTTTTTTGAGTGATTTTATGATATATTATTTCTGCTATGTATAGTTTAATTTCATCTAAAGGAATGGAATTAAAGTGTGCTAACTTTTATGAATTTTTGTTAAATTAAATGTGAAAGATAATGGAGATGTGCGCGTCTCGTCAGAAAGATTCAGAAGCAATTATATAAGGGAAAGAAAAGGAAGTTATGTGTGTGAGTGATGCAAACAGGACCAAATTGAAGGACAAAATTGGGGTTATTTCCTGCAACTTGCACCTTCTTATGGATCCTCTCTCGTAATGGTGGGGCGAACCTTTTCTTCTATCTATCAACTTGCTTTGAGACTTTGATCATTTTATCAGTTTATGTATGTCTTGGTCATGTGATAAGACTTTTTATGTGTCAGTTTCTGGGATGCTTCCTTTCCAACTTTTATTCCTTCCTAAATGTTGTGCTTGAAATAACTTCTAACTTAGGAATATTGGAATAAAACACTCTTAGATGCTTGAAAGTGTATAATAATGTTGTCATTTTAATCTCTAAAATTGAGAAAATTAAGAAAATTCTAAAAATACAGTCTACGGACAATGTTATTTTTTAAAAAGTTTGTGATTTAAATAAGAATAAATAATTAAATTTATAGAACTATTTAACATTCTATTTTTTTTTAATTTTTAGTTTCAGAAAATGATGTTTGTTTATCCCTTAATTTTATCCTTGCCATAAAACAAAATCTAACCTGCCCATATATTTTAAAAAGAAAATGTTTATTAAGACTATTATATTGTTTGTAATTGATGAGACGGAAAAAAAAAAAAGTTAAGCATAATTTCTTTTGTCTAGTTGTGGTTATGATCTCTTTAATTATGCATAGAAAGATATATAAGAAAAAACAAAACAATGGTATAAGATTAAAAGGCATGAACTCTTGAATATTTCTACCACCAACCGATATGCTTTACTCGTTTTATTCATTTTAAAATATGTGAATTTATGGAAGAATTATGTGTTTATAAATAAAGTTTAACACATTGATTTACTGGAATTTATACAATACCATAAAATATGTCCTATAGCAGCGTTATATACGAATCTACAGTAATAGTACGGTGTATTATATTAGAATACGAATTTGTTGGCATAAAAAATTGATATATTGTACAATGAATACAATCATTATAAATAAATTTGTAAACTTAATCACAAGTTTATTCACGATATTTGAAGATATATATAGTATATTCCTCATTTATATAGCACATGTTGGCGTATTATGCTTCGTAAGTACCTGTTTTGACTGTAAATCATAATTTTTTTATATGCAATTTCATCATTAATCATAATAAATAAATTTGTGAATTCAATCACGGGTTCAAATAACTCATGTCGAATCTAGGATAATTTTCACGATTCCGAGTATATGTGTCAATTATGTAGAAGTTCGTATAATGTCATATATATACTACGTAAATATTTACTTGGTTACAAATCATAATTCTTTTATGCATAATTTTTTTATTGACAATAGAATAAACTAAAAAAAGTAATAAATATTAAATAAATGATAAAATTATTATAAACTATGAATCAATAATGTCAAACACGTGTTAAATCCGTAATAGTTTTCAAAAATAGGTACAGTGTCAATTACCCAAAATTCAAATAGTACATTATATGTAATGTTTCATAAATACTAAATTTTCTTTGCCTGACTATAACTATTTTGATTTCGTCAATAATGAAATAAGCAATCGGCATTGACGAGATTCTAGGCACGAATTGACTAAAGGTACATCACTGCTCACAAAAAAAATCCACAATAGTTTTCTAGTTAAGTTATTTAATAATTGGTGAAGAAAAAGTAATGTATAATAAATTTATAATATTTTATACATATTTTACACTGATTCTTATATAATTAATGTAGAATGGTATTAAAATGTACATTCCTTACGTTTCTTTTTAATTATCTGTATTTTTATTTAAATTTTGTTTATATTTGTTTATTATTTACATAGTTCAAGACTATATTAATGGTGATGTTATCAATTATATCCGTACTAAGTTCAAAGAGAAATAAAATACTCTTTCTATACGATAAAACGAATTAAAATTGATACCTAATTACATTGACACAATAGTATAAATGAATTATAATTTATATGAATGAATAACTTATTATTTTATTTTTTTTATCATCTTTTCTTAATCAATAAAATTTATGATAACAGTAAATGTAATTAAGAAATACGTTAAAGTGAAATAAAAAAAATAAAGACTCGGTTCAATTAAAAAAAATATGATAGTTTTTAAAAAAAATTATGTTAGCACTTGCAACATATAATGAGTTGAAAACCTTTAATAGCACACAAAGATGGCAAGAGAAAATAAAACGAAAGAAGTTGAAATTCACTCCTAGTTAATTAAGATGTCGACATTTGTATGACAGAGAGAGTTGAAGATTTCTTTAACAACTCGCACGAGATAACACTAGTATAGGTTTGCATGAAGATAAAATGAATAAAATTTATAAAATTCTCTATAAATTGATCAAGATGTTGGCTCTTCTAAGATGTTTCATGGTTAAAAGCATACAAAAATAAGAGATTTTTACTTAAATGTAAAGCGACCTATAAATTTGATTTGAATAAGTTTTCAAAAGAAAAAAAAAAGACAATATTGAAGATGAAGGAGTAGCTTTCTTGAAAGAGGTGCTTAGATATATGTTTAAAATTTATCTTCCAAAAATTTTATTGAAAATTTTGTAAAATGAACTTTAAATTTTAAGTAAATTTTGATTTGTTTTTTGTCAATTATGCATTCTAGTTATGACAATATTAATTCATCTTTATTTATAAGTAATTAACTAGTTATGACAATATTAATTCATCTTTATTTATAAGTAATTAATGTGTATTTTGTAAGGAGAGTTAAAAACACATGTTATAAAAGGATTACACAAGCAATTTGTTAGGAATCTGTTGGAAATCTCACAAATTTGGTATTAGTAAAATCAAAATCAGTCAAAGTATTGTTAAAGAGGAGATGGAAGCTTTGTCTTAGCTTAGTGTGTGTATGGTAATAGAATCACGAGTAGATTCATATATAAGTGGGTGCATTCAAAAAATCTTAAGAAATTTATTTGAATCTGGTTTCGAAAAACAAATTTAGAAAAACCACTACTGTAAAAATAAATTGATTGAATATATTTTTATATCGATTGATTTATACCAAATAACAGGTTTAATATGTAACTATTTTTATAAATTTGTTTTAAAACTGAAAGAACTGTTTTAAATACACTTGTTATGAACATTTTGAAGATACAAAAGAGAATAGAGAGAATAAATAGAGAGAGATAAATACTACTGTTGTGAATTTTCAAGAAAAGAGCAAGAATTCTTTCCAAGTGAATCTTTGATTAAAAAAATCTTCAAGAAAGAGTTCTTGGCGTGCTTTCACTAGTAGTTGAAAATTTTCACTTTTACATCATGTTCAAGAACATGGAAGAGTTTTGTTTCAAATATAGTTTTGTTTCAAATATTTTGGAGGAGTGTTTTAGTGTACAATAGCTCATTCAATCTGTTGATTTGTGTACTGATATATGGGATTATAGCTTTGTTGGTGTGTGTAAAGTGATTCTAGTTTGCAGGATGCAAGTGCAGTAGGATACTGCATGTGTTTTGTGTTTTTTGCAAGGTGTAAGGTGTCTCGATATTATAGGATTTACAATTAAGAGTGATTAGTGAATTTTCTTTGTTTATTGGCAAGAAAGACTGAATGTAGCCCTTGAGGAAGGATGAATCAGTATAAATCCTGTGTATTTGATCTCTCTCTTCCCGTTAACCTGATTTGCGATTGATTTGCTGCAAAATTGAATCTTCCGTGTAAAAATAAATCAATTGTTTTTGCAATCAATTAATTGAATTTTTCGTATTCAACATACTGCATTTTGGTTATTAAATCTGGTTACTGTATATATTGTGTTCATTGTACAACCTTTTTGAATTTAACATATTTCTTTTGGTTCTCGTACTGTAAAAATTGATTTCGATTGAATTTGACTAATTTTCGTGACTTACAGTTTATTTTAAAAATTTCAATTGCTTAACTTTGTATCTAATTGATTATTTCTCTTTTAGTGAAAATTTTAAAAATTCACGTTCACTAGCTTGCTTGCTAAAACATATTGGTTGAAGTGTGTAATTAATTGAAAATTTATGTTAAAACTTTTAGAAGTTATTTCTATTGATTGGTCAGTAATTCAATTGATTAAGTTTTCTTGATTAGTCTTGTTGCGTGAAATATAAATTGATTATTTTTCTAATTGAAATAAATTGTTTTTCTAGAGTGCACTTACAAACTATTGGTTAAGAGATTTGAAAACTTTCATTCTTTCTAAATCATATTTGTCAAAAAATTTTAATAGTTCAATTCACCCACCACTTGAACTCAACCTAAAGTGGTTTTAATTGGTATCAAGAGCTTAGTCTTGAAAGTTATTCAAGTTTTTGATTGTATGAGGGAAACTGCCTTTTGTAGAGGGTGCATATACTATCAAACCTCCTTTATTGAGTGGGGTCAACGAATGAAAATTTTTATTGAATCACTTGACCGAGGTGTGTGGGATGCAGTTGTGAATGGACCTTATGTGCTTAAAACTGTTATAAATGGTGAATCTGTTGATAAACCTTAGTCTAAATGGAATGATATCGAGAGAAAGTAATCTTAGTTTGACTGCATGACAAAAAATAAATAACTTCAGCTTTGAATTTGGATATGTTTTTCAGGGTATCCCAGTGTTCTTCAGTAAAGGAAATGTGGGACATTTTGAAAGTAATCCATGACGGAACAAGCGATATGAAGCGTGCAAGAAAGCATACTCTCATTCAAGAGTGTGAACTGTTCAGAGTGCAGCCTGGAAAAACTATAATAGATGTGTAGAAAAGATTCACACACATCGTGAACCATTTAATTGGCTCTGGGAAGATCTTTGACAAAGAGGAGCTTAACATAAAGATCTTGAAGTGTCTTGATAAAACTTGGCAACCAAAAGTCACTACAATTCTGAAACTAGGGATCTCACAACCTAGAGTACAACAACCTTGTTTGCAAAACTCAAGGAGCATGAGGTTGAAATGAATGGGCTAGAGGAGTAGTAAAATAGAGACAAAAAAGCTAGGGGATTAACACTCAAATCTGTTGCTTTAGATGAAACCAGTGATGCTGGATCTAGTGAAGACAGTGAAATAAGAACTTTGAATACGCTCACAAGAAAATTCAGCAAGTTTCTTAAAAAAAAATAAATAAAGAAAGACAAGAATCAACAAATAAAGAGGTATGCTTAGAAAAATGATTAAAATTTTACTTGCTTTGACTGTGGCAAGCAGAGTCATATCAAGGTAGAGTGCCCAAAATTAGTGCATAAAGAAAAGACCCTGGATAAGAAGAAGTTTAGCAAGAATAACAAAGGCAAAAAGGCTTACATTGTATGGGATGAAAATGACTCTACAACTAGCTCTTCATCAAAAGAAGATGAGGAAGCCAACTTGTGTTTGATGGTCAGAGACTAATCTAAAGTGAGTAGTGCTAGCTCTAACATGTTAGTGAATCACGAGAACTATAGCACCTTGCTTCAAAAACTTTTAGAAACACATTATGAAGTAAACAAATTGACCCTGTCAAACAATCAATTGAAAGGCTTAAACAATTAGTTGGAAGAAAGAGTCAATTCATTGGAAGAAGAACTAAAATAAACACTATAAATTCTGATTTTGAGCATTTAAACATGATTTATCAGTCTTCTAACCATGAGGGTGAGTCTAGTAAACCATCCAAATGTGAAAATTGTGAGGTTCTGTAAGCGAAAGTAAAATACCTTTTAAAAACATCTTCAAAATTGGCTGTGAAAACTGAAAATTTGAATGTTGTCATGGTTTACAAAATTGGGTATTTGACAAATCTGTCATTGGTTTTAAACCAATATTTCAAAAGAAAAGTGTAACATTCAGTAACTTTTTCAAACACACCAAAAAGCAAGCCTCAACCTTCTAAATTTATTTTTATTGTTTGCACAAAGGCCATTATGTTAAAACTTGTAGAATTAGACTTTTTGATGTTCCAAATGGCTTAGTAAGGTGGGTACCAAAGGGTACTGTTAACAATTTTGGACCCAAGTTTAATAGGGTACCAACTTTTAAAAATTAATCTGTTTTGTAGGAGAAGGTTGCAGCCAAGAATAAGCTTTGGTATTTGGATAGTGGCTGCTCCAAACATATGACAGGAGATGCATCATTGCTTACACGTTTTAGTGAAAAACATAGAGGTTTTGTTACCTATGGAGACAAAAATAAGGCCAGGATTTTAGGCGGTGGAAACCTAGGAGATAAGGGCACTTTACTCATCAAATTATAGGAAGAGTGGTTGCTCAAAGAACATGATGTTGAGTGAATATATAAGGTCAACATTAGGCAGTGGAAACCTAGGAGATAAGGGCACTTTACTCATCAAATTATAGGAAGAGTGGTTGCTCAAAGAACATGATGTTGAGTGAATATATAAGGTCAACATGTGTTGCAATGAATATTGATGACAAATACACTTGTGAATTAAGTGTTGCAATTGATATCTAATTAAGTTAGAGACTAATTTAGAATCTAATGGTATAAGTGACTAAACATTAGTAGCTAATGTTAGATACCAATTATCTTGACTTAATTGGTCACTAAATCTAATCATTACTTTTATTTTATAGTTATTTAGCAACCAAAACCTAATTTAATAATTATTTTGATCACAATTCGTAATCATTTTATTTGGTAGCTGAAAATGATTTCTAAATAGATTTTTTTCTTATAATGTATAAACTACCTTAAGGAAGTGCTAGTATCTGCCACAGAAATATACTTAATACTAACTCTTCGAAAAGATATCTTATGGCAATTGTAGTGCATATTGGATATGTAACTAAGACTCCTAACACCTTGTTGATAATATTTCAATTAAGATTGTTCATTGGAGTGTTGCTGAGGAATGAGGAATACCTTTATCTTGTTGACAATGCAATGTAATGATGTAATTCGTATGTTGCTCATTAAATATGTTTTATGATTATGTATATGTGTGCAATGTGGTATTATATGTCATTTATAAGATTTTTAAAATTAAACGAGTTCATCTTTGCATATATATTATTAATTATTATGATCATACTCGGGTTTAAGAATAGATAATATAACATGTGCGGTCAACGCTATAAAATTGTAATTAAATAGTTGTAGTTAAGATTATGTGTATTTATTATGTTTTATTGACTAGTACAGATATAATAATCCATGAATATTACAACTTTGTTATATATTATCTTTTTTATCTTCACTTGATTATCTGATGAAATTTATTGGTATTTAAAGAGAGGTATTATATGTAAATGAAGTGAATTATAGAACAAAAGGAGTGAGGCAATAAATATTTTTCTACAAAATTATCATGTCAAATACATTCCGACTTTAGCAATGCTTTGAACATCATTAACAATATTTATTATTAATAAATTTTAATATTTCATGATGCAATTGTAGTGTTTCAATTATATTTATATTTATATTTGAAATGTAGGAAGTGTATAAACTAATACAATAAATTATCCGAACGAACAGAAACATATTTAATATCCAGTAGCACATTTTTATTTACTTTTATTTTGATAAAATTCTCATATTTGGATACTTCTATTTTGTAATTTTTTTTGGAGGAATTTACTAGAATAGATATTACTTAAGTTTTTGATAAACTTGTTTCCTTGGTTATATTATGATTATAATTTAATATATCATATAAAAAATTTCATCCTTTACTGATTTAAATAAATATGAAATTTAGTCCTTTTCCATGATTAGATCTGTTTAAAGAGGTACTTTGTCAAAAGCAAAAATATAAAAAAAAATAAAAAACGAAGGTTAGACAATTGATAAGTTAAATAATAATCTTTGTACTGTAGAGGTTTTATAAAAGTTCTGTACATCCCAAAAGTTCCAAATAATTGCACTATTAATTAATTCGTAGTTATTAAATCCCTTTTATTTCTAGCGGGCTACCAAATCATGAGTATAAGTGTGGAGTTTTGCAACAGCTATAAATTTTAAGGTTTCGAGGATTGTTCAAAATTTAAGCAACATGGTAGTCACGGATATTTTAAAAGGAATAATTGTGGATAAGACAAAAAAATAGCTCTATTAAAATATTTTTTTCCTGCACCAACTTATGTAATTTAATATAATTTTTATAAGTTATTGTTTTTTTTAAAGAATAGAATAAATTGAAATATTTAAGAGATATTTCAACTCTATTATAAATAAAATAAGTACTCAAACACTATTCTTTCCCTAAATCTACCATACAAATAAATAATTGAAGACATCTAAAAAACAAAACTCCTAAAAACTCCACAGCACATCTAAAATAGAATAGAAGAATCATTGCCGTGATTGGTGATTAATGGTAATTAATTAATTGACTTTTAGTTTTTCCAATTTATATAAAACAGGACTTTAAGCTGTATTCTCCTTCCTGGTAGAATTCGGGGGCATCATATTCATTACATTGAAGGTGAATTTGAATGTGTGCGAAGAACTCGAAGTTGAAAGAAGAAAAATGTCCATTTTGAAATTTACAGAGGAAGATTAATCCGTACATATTATTATAAAAAATACAAAAATAAGAAGAAGTTTGAGTTAGCTAATAATTCAACAACAGATAATACATACACTTATACATACAGTAGTCATGGTATATTTCAACGTTGACATTCGATGAAGTTCAGTTTTCTATGAATGCAATCACTAAAAAACCTTGAAGCTTCCCATGAAAGGATGCAGGGGAGAAGAAGATCTTGGTAAATGGCAGGATCATCTTCAATCATGGAAGGCCTCATCAATGATTCTGGTTAGTTCGCATAATTTTTAATAGAGATGAGTATGTTCCAATCGTAGCACTGGTGATTCCAAAGGCAGCAATTATGACGCTAAGAGCCACCTAATGACGCCAAGAAGAAAAGTTAGAAGAGAAAACTAAAGATTTTTCATTTTGACTAAAGCACATTATAACGTGTTTAAGTCGATTATCTTATCCGAGTCTTAGAAATAGAAAACAGAGCTTTGAATTTAGTTGGGATACACAGATAAAAGGATCCCTTGAAAAGATAAGAAAAGTGTCATTTACACAATAACTCAAAAAAGAAAAATAAATAAATTCTATGATATTTATTATGCGATGGAGAACTAAATAAAAAAACGACGTCGTATTAATTATTTTTTAAAAATGTCAATGCACACTAATACTTTAAGAAAAAGTATGAATATAGTTTCTCTTGTGTTCAGATCTGTAAAAAAATAAAATAAAAAATACAAGAATTAGAGAATTAGATTAAAAGAAAAGAAATTTATTAACATTGGAACGTTTAACATAGAGTCTCGTACAATATATACAATATAATTTATCATATGCACATATAACAATTTTTGATCTAAAATTTAAAGACCGAAATAATATAAAATAATTTAAAGAATATAGTTAAGACAATTACAATAGAAATATATTATATAATTTAGCTAGTTTTAACATTATTAGACATTCTTCTACTTTCTTTAATGAAACACTTCTTTATTCTCATTAGACGGTCTAATCGTCTAATTGAATTCTTCAATAAAGTGTCTTCTTGAAGATTTAGAGTTAATGATCACAATTCTCCACCTTGACTCCAAATTATGAAAGAACTCCTAATATTGTTTTTCTTTATCCTAAAAAAGAAAAAATTGATTCGTTTCAAGTATCGTTTGTACCTCAATCTTGACAAGAACTTTGTAAACACATCAGAGACTAACTTATCGATTTTTACCTCCTCAAACTCAACAACGACTCTCACAAAATTTAATCTAATTTTTGTGTTTGCTCCTCTTGTGGTTGATACGATAATCAACTAGATAAATGACACTTTAAATATCACAATGAATAGTCACACAATCCTACACAACACTCAACTCTCCAATATCCTCTTCAACTACAGTGCCTCATTTACCCCTTTTATGAGTAGGATATATTTTACCTGGGTACTAGATAAGGCAACCACTGATTACAGACTAGATTTCTAACAAATAGAAGTTTTAAACAATGTAAAAACATACCTAGAAAGTGACTTTCTACAATCAACATTCTCTGCATTATCAGCATATACAAACTCCTTTATAACAACTCTGTCATGTAGATTGTCTATACACTAGACCAGATGATATTGTTCCATTAAGATATCTCAACACCCACTTCAAAATCTCCTAATGAGCACGTTTAGGATCATCCTATGAACATGCTAACTACACTAACAACATACTTGCATCTTATCAACGTATAGTTTCTTGGTAGATCAACAAGCATCCATGTGCGGTTCTTCCTCAGAGATTCAATCTTCTCTCCATGGCACTACTGACTTTCTACACCTTCTATAGCCTCATGGAAGCTTCAAGGCTTTAAACCTTCTATCTTTTTAGTTGCTATGATAAGATCAACATATCCAAACCTTTGTATAGATTTGATCTTCATCCTCTCCCTATTACACGTAATCTAATAGCAAAAGTTAACTTTTGCACGTGTGAGCCTTCTTGAGTAAGAACTAGAAGGTTGGTTTACATGTTTGACACCTCTAGACAATTTTTTCCATCATTAGAAGGCTCCACCTCAACGTGAAATTTCTCATTCGCTTTCTTTTGATCTCTGCACGTCATAGTCATTCAAGCTTCATCGAATGTGACATCCTTGCTAACAAAGTATCTAGCCTATCTAGGCTCCAACCTCTACAACTTATATCATTTCACACCTTCTATGTATCTAATGAAGAAACACCTCTCAATCTATACTTCTAGTTTGTCCTTCTTGACATGTGCAAATGCCAAGGCGCTAAACACCCTCAAATTCTCATAATATGTTGGCCTCTCACTTCATACTTCCATTAGAGTCTTGCCATTTAGAGTAGATAATTAACAACTATTTGTTAGGTAGATGACAGTGTTTGTAACTTTTCCTCGAAAGGACTTGGGCAATCAATCTCCTAGCAGCACACATATCACTTCTCCAAAAGGACTATATTCATCCTCTTAGGCGACCCATTTTCTTATGGTATGTGTATAACCATATGTTGCCTCTTTATACAAAAATCATTAAACTCTTCCAAAACAAAATCCAATCCATTGCCTATCTTGAGCACTTTAAGTTTGGTCCCCGTTAATTATCCATCATGGTGTGAAACTCCTTAAACCTCTAAAAAGTATCATTTTTACTTTTCAAGATATAGAATTGCACCTTTCTTAAGTAATTGTCTACAATAGTGAGGAAATAAGACCCTCCGTCATGAATCTAAGATCGCGTTAGACCGTATAAGTCCGCATGAGCATACTCAAATGATTTGTTGGACACATGCTTACCAATCTCAAACTTAATCTATAAGACTTTCCCAATACACAATAATCACAAAACTCCGTCCTCTCACCTCATAGTAGGTTCTGTTTCTCCAATTTCACCAAACCATCTAACTAGTCTATCCCAACCTCAGATGGCACAACTTTGCCTTTTCCTACATCGTCTGACTAGCCACATATATATGCACGATCATTGTTGAATCGTCTAAGATGTAAATGTCATTCTTTTTCTCTTCTTTAGCAACTGTAGATGCTCTCCTTAGAATCTTTACTATTCCTTGTTCAATCTTTCTTGTTAAACATATGATCAAACATGTTGATTGATAGTTGGTCAACTATAGACGTACGCTCTGGAATATACCTCACATCTTGTAACAACATCTCCTTGTTATCAAACATATTTAATCTAATAGACCCAAACCTCACACCTTATAGGCTTTATTGTTTCCAAGAAGGACTACTCGACCTTCTTTTAGTTCCAAGATATCAAAGAACTACTTCATAGGACACACTTGATAAGTGCATCTTGAGTCCATGACCTAACTTCTCTATGTATGAAACACATATGCCACCAGCCACTGCAGACTTGTAGCTATTAGAAGTTACTGTAACATCAACAAATTTATTCTTGAAATGATATTTTCTGCCTTTTTTCTCTGCTTTTGTGGACAATTTAACTTGAAGTGGCCATTCTTGTGACATTTGTAGCACTCAACTTCTACCATATCTTCTAACAAGTATTGCTTTGACTTCAACGAATTCAAACTCAACCTGTTATCCTCTCCCTTAGACTCTTGAAACTTCTGAAGTTTCTTATTCCTTTTTGAGGTTTACACGTACTCTAAAGTAATAGTGTTCTCCTTCCCAAACTTTAAAATATTCATATGTCTTAGGCACGATATTAAGAATAGTAAAGTCTTATCCTCATTTACAAGTTTCATCTCAATGTAATCCAGATTGTCCAAATGTTGTTGATATCTGCTAGCTACTCCACCATCATTCTTGACTTGACCATCCTAAATGAATACACTTGTTCCTTCGAAAAGAGTCTATGTATCAAAGACTTAGTTATATACAATGACTCACATTTCACCCACATTGTCACAATATTTTTCTCCTAAACGACTTCCCTTAGTGTCTTATCACAAAGACACAAAATTATCGTGCTTTTGGCTTTAATGATCATGTTGGCAATCTCCTTATAATACATGGACACTAAAATATTCACCTCACACCTTAAAGTATAAGCATAATCTTATTGTATCAAGATGACTACCATCTTGATTATCTACAATTCAAATTTGTTCTCATTGAAAAGTTTTTTTGATGTCAAACTTGGTGGTCATGTCTTCAACTTCTTGACTTTCTTTTTCTTGTTCCCATAGACAGTGATAATTGTTAATTGTTGGGTTTATAACAATAACAAGCAAAAAAAAAAAAAAATAAGAGCAAGATTGGAAGAATGCACTTTTATTAACAATGGAAGGTTCAATACACAGAGTCTCACAATGTACAATGTACCATCTATACACATAATGATCTCTATGTATAAAACCTAAGGATATAATAGAAAATCATTTAAAAAAAATCATTAAGATAGTTACAACAAAAACACAATAGGTGGTATAGCTAGTCTTAATACTACTAGGTGGTCTACAGTGGATAATATTCTATCCCTTTCCATCAAACGATCTAATCGTTTGATTGAACTTTTTAGTAGATCGTCTCTAAAGATTTAAAATTATAAATAAACCACCTTAAATTCTTTCAATGAGATCAAAATACTTTTAAGAAATTATTTGATATGATTTTTTTTTCTTTCAAAACTTTCTTGACTAATTTTTTTTACAATTTTAAAAAATAAAAACAAACAAATACAAGGGGCTAAGAACACTACAGAAAATGTTACAGAAAACATAAAATTATATAAGCATGCACTTTGTTCAAGAAGGCATGGATGGGTTATGAAATAGGGAACCAAATAACATACTATTATTAATTTTTCAATCTTCAATTAAAAAAGAGACTTTAATTAAAATGAATAACAACAGAATCTTGCTATTTATGGTCACATGTTATTTTTCAATGGGGATAAGATAAGAAATCAGAAAAAATGAAACAACTGACTTGTAACAACAAGCATGATTAAATTAATAGTTGTTTTTAATTTCTACTTTGTTTTCAATTCGACAAATATAAAGGTTGCCTTCTAAAATTAATGACCATATTAACAACCGAATGAATAAAACTAATGATCTTAATATTTCGTAAGCTAAATGCATCTAATGAAAAAAAAAAAGAGTACCAACATCAACCAGACTCATACCTGTGTATTTGTTGCATTTTTTCCCACAATTTTCAAAAAACATAAAGTTGGCAACACAACTGCCTGAAAAATATAGCAATTCTTCATTATGTAGAAGTTTCATACTTTTATAGGTAACAAGCATAAGACTTATGATCAAACGAAGTTGACATAGACCTTTTAAACTCATGTAAGCTATATAAATCCAAAGAATAATCAACATATTAATATTTTACATCACAAGCTTATTATCTCAACCAAAAACCTTTTGTTCGGATTATTCCTTACTAAAAAGAAACTCTATAGCTTAAATAAAGTTTCTTGTTTGATAAACTTCACATATAATACTTCATTCAAATCTCTACTCTTTTTTTTTGTCCTTCATTTTCTTTAATATCAGTGGCATCATTCTTCTTGAGAAGATATTGTGTTTTCTTTCACCCAAACTTTCAAAATTAAATAATTCTTATTTAGTCAAGTAGAACCTAGAGAATAAATCAAAGCATGTGTAGAAAACAATCTTTTGAGTATAATGTTGGATAGACCTGTGATATAAGATAGGTAATGTTATCCACCATTGCTAATAACATAAAAAGGATAAATTAAAGAATGCACAACGATAGAAGATAAATTAATATTATATTTTCATTTTGAATTTTTATGTAAATCTAGACACTGTATAAGTGTATCATTATATTTCTTTTTTACAAAAATATTGAACCGACAATCCATGTTATTTTTCATTCAACCCCATTCTAGAAAATCATGACATGTATTTGGATTTTTACATAACCATGTGCATATTCCTGTAAATCATAACTGGTGCATGCTTACCACTAGTACACTGAGGAGAGAACCAATTAAAGCCATCACCAGCCCTGAAATTATAATAAATGATGTTAAAGTCATGTTGGTCATAAGGCACATGTTACACTATTAAGTTTTTAGTACAATTTTTCATTTCATGAAACAGTGTTTGACCTAATACGTTTTTATTAATAAACAAATATAATATATAATTAATATTTAATAATTAGGGATTTGAAATGGGATTATTTAACTTACCATGCTTAAAAGCGAATTTAGACAATTCATCATAGATTATCATTAATACGAGAGAATTAGGGTTAAGTCAAGGTGAGATGGTCCAAATGCGCTTTCAACAAGAATGAAAGCGACGTATATAGGAAGACACACAATGTAAATTAAATTATAGAAATTAAAGAAAAAAAATAAAAAGACGAAGGAAGTAAAATGGGATGATAAAGACCAACACCATAACCAACAAAGAAACCTCATGGTTCTAATAAACAAAACTACTATTGACCCTCACATCTTCATATAGCATGGTTAGTTGTGGAAGGGCGAATCAAGGAGGAGATAGAGAAATTATTTGGCATCAAAATAGATTATTCATATCATGTGCACCTCTATAACTAATCCATCAATTAGTAACTATAATAGATTATTTTGGTTGAGAAATAGAAAGGTAAAAGCAATCACTACAAGAAAAAAAAGCTATTTAGAGACCAATTTTTAGCTATCAAATGAAATGGTTGTTAATTGTGACCAAAATAGTTACCAAATTAGATTTTGGTTGCTAAATAACTACAAAATAGAAGTAATGATTGAATTTAGTGACCAATTGAGTAGGATAATTGGTATCTACCATTAGCTACCCAGGTTTTAGTGACCTATACCATTAGATTCTAAATTAGTCTCTAACTTAATTAGATACCAATTTAGAATCTAATGGTAGAGGTCACTAAAACTTTGATAGTTAATGTTAGATACCAATTATTGTTATAAGTGTACTCGACATGTGAATACAAAGATAAAAAGGATATGTGGGGAGAGATAGTTAGAGTAAGAAAAAGGGAAGCATACCAAAGGTTGTGTTTTATATAAGACTTTAATATAGTTAAAAAGTCCAAAAGAAAGAAAAGAAATAACCTAAATGGGGATTAGTACAAGAGAAATGATAATGTTTAATATATTTATAGAAGGTATAGATTACCAATAGTAGGATGAAACTACATTTAGTATAGGTCAAATGGAACTGCAATAAGTAAGAGAAATAATATTTTAGTGTTGGATGAATGGGTAAACCGGTAATCGATGTGCAAACAATATGCGCTAGATAGAGAAGTGTTAGACCATTGTACTCTAATTATTAAAAGGAAATAGGTGGATTGGAGCCTAAAACTATTTATATATTTAGATATATGACAATTGTAATAGATTCAGGGAGCTTGTTTAGAGACTATGGGATAGTTATACGAGGTATGTGTTGGTGGCCCTTAAGGATAAATTAAAAAGATTAAAGTACGATCTCAAAATTTAGAATAGATAAGTATTTTGGAATGAGAATCAACTAAAGAAAAAGACAAAAAAGGAAATAAATATTTTAGATAAGAGGGACCATTATAGTGGTTTAGATCAGGATGAGAGGATGGAGAGAAAAAGGTTATTTGGTGAACTTAAAATTTTAAATCCAGAATTGAGTCAGTGGAGAAACAAAAGGCAAGAGCCAATTGGCGATTAGGAGGATTCAAATGTTGGATTGAGCGCTTATCACTAGGTAAAAAAAATATAGTCAATAATAAGAGTATAACTCTTCTACTTAAGAACGTAGTAGCCCAAACGCCACGATTCGATTATGACTGAGTCTACCTGGTCTCCGTTATGGGACCATTGATAACACTTGCAACATCAAAATAAAAATTATTTTTATAAATTTATAAATTGAAGAAGAATGAAAAATGAGATCAAAGTAATGGAGAATCAATGTGAGTGGTGTAAGGAACCCAATATTGTCAAAGGTTAAAGAATATTTTGAGGAAAGATTTTCGAGAGATGACCTAAAAATCAGTCTTGGAAATATTGAGTTTACAACTCTTACTTTGGATGATAACACAAAATTGACTATCCTGTTTATGGATGTTGAGATTAAGGAAATTGTATGGTAGTGCAAAAGTATTAAAAGTACACGACCAAACTTTAACTTCAATTTTATTAATTAGAAATTTTGTGAAATAATAAAAGTGGATATCCTACAAGCTATAAAAGTTTTATTCCATAGTGAAAAATATCAAAATGTTGTAATGTATCTTTTATAAAATTAATCCCTATAAAGGAAGATGACATGAGCTTACAGAAATATAAACATATATTGTTGATTGAGTGTATTTATAAAATTATAACTAAAGTATTGGCTAATATGCTCAAGTATGTTCTACCTAAGATCATTGATTAATTTTAGTTTATATTCATTAGAGGATTGATAAACAATGTACTGGTTGTTAACAAGGTTGCGGAAGAGGTTAGATGTAAAAAGAAGTTATGTGGAATAGTTAAGATAGACTTCATAAAGGCATATGACTCTCTTAAATGAGATTACTTATGGTACATGATAGATTAGGGTTCTATAAGAAGTGGATAGGATGAATGAGAGGATGTTTAGAATTATGTACTATCTCAAATTTAGTAAATGGAGCCCAAATTTAGAAGTCTCACCAAATAAAAGATTGAGACATACGGATCCCTTAACACTGTTTTTTTTTTTTATAGTTGGAAGGCCTGACTGAGTTAGTCAGATAGGTTGTAAAGAAACACATGCTAAAAGGGGTATTGTAGAAGAGAAAGAAATAGTGGTTAATAAGCTACAATTTACGGATGACAACTTATTTTTATGTGAGATAGAGAGTTACAATATTATATATTATTATCAAAAGTATTTTGAGATTTTTTTAAACTGGTGTTGGGACTCAAAATTTATTTTTCATGGCTATACCTTTTAAGTATCTTGGACCTTGGGGGGAACCCTAGGAGGAAAAGATTCTGGCAACATGTGTTACTAAATATTAAGAATAAATTGGCTAGTTGGAAAGGTAGGCATCTAACATTCATGGGAGAATAATCTTAATAAAATCAGTAATTACAACCTTATCTCTACATTGTGTATCTTTCTTGAAAGCCCTTGCTAGTGTATATTATGAAGTAAGAAAACTATAAAGGAATTTTCTGTGGGGCTAGTATTTGAAAGTAGAAAAATTGTTTAAACCTAAGGATGACGGTGGGCTAGTGATTAGGGACATAAAGCTCTTTAGTATTACACTACTATCTAAGTGGAAGTAGTGGTTAGGAACAAAAAGTGGGGGTCTATGGAAAGAAGTTTTGGAGTCCAGCCATGGGATATGGACAAATCTAAAGGTTAGAAGTACTTCTAAGTAGGAGTTGTGGTGGTGGAGAGACTTAAGAGAAACATCCGATTAGAGTAAAGGGGAAAGTTGGTTTAATGATAATAGGAATGTTGGATCAGGAAAAAGAATTTTGTTTTTAAAGATAGATGCTTAGGAGTATCACCATTAATGCATAGATTTTTTAGAATGTATGCAAACATAATTTGTAAGAATTTAACAATAGGACAACTTGGAAGGTGGAACGAAAGCATATGTGAGTAGTGTTTAAAGAGGATGAGAGATTGGTTTGAGTGGGAGAGGTATCAAGTGAGCGAGTTCATGTTAGAAGTAACAAGAAACACCTTAGAAAAGGAAATTGAGGATGAATGGAAATGGAAGGATAGTGAGATAAACTCGTACTCCATAAAGTCTATATATACAAAATTGGAGAACAATAGTTAAAGTGAAAATACAAAAAATTGGGAATAAGGTTTGTTAACAATATGTGTTTTGTGTGATTTAAAAGAGGAATTAGTTAGTTACATTTTCTTTAGTTGTATAGTAGTAGGTAAATTTTGGAACATGTACAATAAGTAGGTAGGGGTAAGCATAGTTTATCACAGTCAAGCTAAAATTCATTTCCATTTGTTCAATATCATGGAATGCAATGGGAAAGAAGATAGGATTTGGAAAAGTATGTGGATAGTCATTATTTGGAGTATATGGAATCAAAGAAATAGAATCACTTTTAGAAATGAATTAACAGAAGTGGAAGAGGTATTCAACATGTCATAGTGAAAACCATGGGCTTGGTTAAAATATAGATTATGAAAAGCCACATTTTCATATTACGAATGGTTTCATTGTCAAAAAATTTGTGTTAAATCCATGTTATAGTAAACCTTGGGTAATATAGTAGACATATTTTTGAATAGTAAGTGTTGTAGGTTGATTATGATTAGAAGAGTTGAAATAGGGTTTTTCAATTTGTGGGAGTTTTCGACAACAACAATTGCTACGTGGAAATAGTTCTATATTAATAGTAAACAGTAAGGGAATTAGAATAACAATACACTTGGAATAAGTGACAAACTTGGGATAAAATGTTAGGATAGAAGTATTATTAGGAGGGATAGAAAATAACACTAGATAATGATTGCTAGAATCATTATAGCCAAACTAGGGGTGAGGTTTCAGATGTTTCAAATTGCAACCAATAACAATACAACTCTTACACAAACTATACTTTCAAGATTGTGTTATGATATGGAGGAGCATCTAGCCACCACATCTTTAGCTAAGAGAAATGGAGAAGATTAAGCTTCATGGAAGAAGACTCAACACTTGAAAGAAAATATTAGATATCTCTTCCTTTTTCTTAGTCTTGTATATCTTGTAAAAAAAAATATAAATATGACTAGAACATTTTGTATAGGATTAGTAATTAGAGAGTCAAAAACTCTACAAAGGAGGTCAACACATGGTTATAAATCACCTCTTGCTCACACCACATGACCACGCATTAGTCCTTCATGAAGAAATGCTTATAAAGGCTTGGAAGGAGAAAGTTTTGTTAATGTGAGACTTGGAGCACCTATTTTGAAGTGTGCAATTGAATGTCATTTTTTTGTCCCACATCCCTTAAAACGTAAAATGCAAGAGGGCTCCTCTATCTATATATAGAGCCCCTTGCCCCTTCTTGTAAACCTCTTTGAATTGAACTTGAATTGGCTATGCTTTTATAATTGTCTTTTTATTATTTAAATTCATTAAAAATGAGAGTATTATCCTAGGATGACCACCAAGGATCCTTCCTTGGAAATGAGGGCCTTAATTATGAGTTTCACACTTGAGACTTAAGAGAAAAAATTTCTCTAAATCTCTAAGTTCTTCCACTACTTTAAGGATTGTCATATTCATAACTTGGTCGCTTGGTCTTAGGCTTTGGTACTTTGGGATTGACAAATTCATAATTTTTTCTGGATTTCATGTAAAAAAGATAAGTATGTCACGAATAGATTGATGGTTCATGGAAGCACATTTCTCATATCATACTAATATAATCTAATATACTTTGAAAATTGCTACCTAGTTGAGTTTATTACTTTCGCAAACATTATCTTAAGCAAGTATTCACACTTTGGAAGAGAATGTTTATCAAAGTAAATGAATAAAATCAACAATAATATAAGATTCTTAACAGAGATATATGTTCGTGATTTTGAAAAGAGAGAATTAAAAGCAAATTAGAGATCTAAATTGAGAGAATAATCAATCATAACAAGACATTTACAATATCTTAACATAATTATCATGCAAATCATTAACTCCATGCAAATCATTAACTCAATACAAATTTAGCATATTATTTGATAAGTGGACTACTTGGAGTTATGATAATATAAAGGTCTTTTGAAAATAAGATGTTTCATTAGATGTTTTATTATTAATTGGGAATGAATAGGAAAGACTATAGAGAAAAATGTCTTTCTCTAACTTATCCTAAACCTTGAAACAATCAATTATCTCTTTTTACTTTATACATGAATTGAAAGATCTCATATGATTCCCTTATATATATATATATATATATATTCTTTTTTCCCGTAAAAATTATATTAATTATAATGTTAAGATTGTTTAGCTCTCTTTTTACCTCAGGTAATCCTATTGGAACTTATTAAAAGTGGCTATTTGCAATTAAATTCACTCTTAAATCTAGGTATATACATTATACAAAATTATATGTGCTAATAATTATTAAATTGAAAAATAATTATTAAAATTGTGATAATATATACATACACTATATAAAGTATTACATATTGCTAAAATCTACAAGCATTATATCTTACACAGTTTGAATGTGTTTAAGAAAGAAAAAATTTCAAGCATATTATCTCATAAAGTGCATTTTTACACTTTTTAGAACAGAAGTGTCTCACAACTATTTTGGGATCCAATAGTTGTACCCATGAGGGGGATTTCAAGTGATTGGAATTCAAACATAGTTTGTCTTATTTTATCAATGATACAAAACATTTAACCAGATGTCATATTTGTAGCATGGTCGTACAAAGTACTAATAACATCTAGCCTAAAGTAAATACATTCTAACAAAACCACAACTATATATCACTTTCTTAGTGTATACTTTGACTAATTGCAATACTTGAAATGTATTATACATATTAAAAAGTGTAAGACTTACCAAAAAATGGAATCATAAAAGCCGCACAAACTGTTGATATAACCAACACTGTTCTAAGAGTGATGAAACACCAATAAGTACTCGAAATCTTAATCGGCAGCAACTCTTCAACGCTCCTTGCCAATGGGTTCATCATCAAAGCATATTTGTTTAAAGTTAAAGAAAAGCTAAATAAAAATGTATATGTTGAATACAATCAATTCACGTTGGATTTCAACAAGCAAGTAATTCATTAAAAAGGATATTTTGTTAATGGGCTAACTACCTGAAAAAAATCGAATCTAAAATAAGAGACAATATGTAAATGTTCACTAGAAAGAAACAAATAAATTTTAAAATAGCAAAGATTCCAAAAAATGTTATTATCTTACTATTGTCCACAATGCAACTTTGGAAGCAAATGCATTTGGTGGTAAATTCAGTGTAATCTGAGACAAAGTCCCTTCACCAAACATTAGAAATCCCATGATAGCTGTGCTTCCATATACAAATGTGCATAGAATAAAACTGTAACAAAGAACTCAGTTAGGTATACGAAAGAAGAAATTAAGATCCATTCACCTTGAGAAAACATATTATGTTTTACTTTCCTTTTTAATTGTAACCACAAATTATTACATTTGTTCTTAATGGAATATTTGTGCTGAAAAGCAAAAAGCAATCATTTCATGCAAAAATATTTTAACCATGAAACATGTTGAAAATAAAGTGATCAATTTGTAGCTAATATTGAAAGCAACAAATGCTTCCACAAAGTATGGAGATCTTAAGTTTACCTACGTACCTCACAATCACTGCCTTGGTAAATTCTCTTTTGTCAGCCATAGACTGATAAATGTTTGGAAAAACTGAATGTCCTGCAAAGCAAAACCCGTAGATACCAAAAGCAAAAGGAATGCCACTCCAATTCACCAATGGACCACTGTGGTGGAATCCAACATCATCTCTTGTGCCAACAAGAAACACACACAAAATAATCAAAGTAGTAGACACAACCCCTCCAGCTGCAGAATCATCACAAAAGATGTTGTAAATATTTTGCTGAACTTAGATTGAAAACAAAGATCCTTCAACCAAATGAATCTTGTTGAGTTTTGAGAACCTGAGAGATAGGAGATTATGCGTAGATCCTTTAACCAAACAGTAGGGAGAATAATAAGTGCAGTTATAATTCCAAACAAGTGTTTGGAGTCCAAGTGGAAACTCCCCAAGTGTAAGGATGTTCCGGGAAACAACCCTGTGAGGTTATCTCCTTCCAAGATGATAAACTCCACACAATATGACTGCGTTCATGAAGAGAGACTTCATTCATACATATATTGCAAAATGAGGAAGAATATTGGTTGTTAACGGAAATTAATATATATGTATGAATTTTAACACTTACATATAATTCAACGTACAAAATGACCTGTTACAAAGATAAAAAAAATAGGGTCAACAAATATTGATTAATAAAGGCACCAATGTGCTGATTGACTCAACCATTATAGTTTTGTATGTGAACATTCCTTCTTAACTCATACAAGAGTTTATATGAAACAATAATAAAGAAAAATCATGATTGAAACTTAAGAAATCCTTACTGATATAATAAGTCGACCATATCTTCCAAATGCAGCTTCTCCTATATCAGGGTAGCTAATGATCCCTTCTTTGCTTTCAAAGCAGTGTTTCATAAGATCTGCCGTATAACAACATATAATTGCAAATAAAAGCATCACAATCATACTTGTCCACCCAGCTTGTTTCACTGTATATGGTGTAGAAAGAAGGCCAACTCCAGCCATCACATTAATCCCTGGAAAAGTACAATTTTATCTCACAAAATTGTAAGTTACAAGTATAAATGAGGGGATAGGATTTGGATTTGTAAACAAAACAACAACTTTTAGGGAAGGGTATTCAGCATGTGTCTTACAAAAGTTTAATCCAAAAACTAAACTTTCAAATATCTACTATATACTAAGCACGAGTAGAAAAGTATGCACAAAATGCACTCCAATTCATTACCGAATTCAAGGAACTTTTCTCCCTAGCTATTGAACTCATAATGTTTATTACTTGAAGATAATTAAAATATTCAAGTATATGGTAATAGATATTATTGACTTTACTTAAACAAATTAATAAAATGTTAAAGTTATTCATTCTTAAAATACCATACCGTTAAATATTGTTTGACTAAGGCTACATCCATAACCAATTGGTAATTCTTCAGGAATTTGCATTTGAATTGAAGCTTTCTCCCACCATGTTGATTGTCTTCTTGTAATCCCTGCATGAGTGAGTTCCTCACCAGATAGAAAAGAAGTCCTTTCATCATGTTCTAAGTAACTCTTTGAACCAACACCCAGAAAGCTCGAATAAATAACACTTGGTGCTCGTATAATTGATCCAAGATTTGGAGCAGCAGATATTGAGTAAGAATCCGTAGCATCTCTGTCAAATAAGAATAATGATAATACTGATAAGAATAAATAGCAATAATAAAAAAAAGAGAAATAGGAATAAAATAGTGAATGTCCTTAGTTTAATGGGTAACAAAATGGACACCGTTCCTGCCAAAACAACCTAGTTAACAAAATTTGGTGCACATGTAAAAACAAGGTGGAACATAAGATGTAAATTACTTTCTATGTATGTTTGATGTACATTAAAACGAAAAAAATAACAAATAATAAGGTTTCATTAGTAGAAATGATATTGAAGTCATTATATTTATGTAAAAAGAAAGACATATAAATGGAAAAAGATCCATACCTATAAGTTTGAGGCCACTGCTGAGAAATGAAAGAAGATTGAGGATGCGTTCTATGATTCCCCTCATCATCAGTGTCACATTGATTACTATTCTCACTCCTGTAATCATGTTCTTCGTTAACATCCTCGTTGAAATTGTCCACCAAAAAATGGGAGTCTCTTTCGTTATTCTCCTTATTGGCCATTCTTAGAATTTCACAATAATGCAACTAAACTATTTGCAACAAGATCAATATTTTTTTTTATATCTTTTGTGTTACTACTATTGTTCTTTGATATTTATACTGCAACAAGGATCCGAAGATTTGTATAAAGTGTTTTTCTGTATTAGTAAATGGTAATGCGACCAGGAGATAAAAGAAAAAAAAAATGGTGGTAACGAAGACAATTGACTTAGATGTTTGAATGCCGCTGCTTCTAATGGTGAAGAAGATGTGAACCAATGTTCCAAAAAGTTGAAAGAAAGAAAGGTGGTAAAAAGGATAGATATGAAGATGCAAAACAGTTGCATTGTGAAGCGGAAAGAGGAAGGAAAGGAACACAGATAGCCAATATTTGACATGTGTCATGCAAGGAAGAAAGTGTTTTTACCATAGTGTAAACTTTCCGGGAAACAAGCTCAAACCAAGGAAGACTCATTTACTTATTATTTTCAATTAGTTTTATGTATTCATTAACTTTACAATATTATTATTATTATTATAATAATAAGAAGAAGAATAATTAAAATTCTTATCGTTGTAATTAATATTACTATTATTAATTGGGCCACAGCTTACAAGTTATGGATGAGAGTGGCGTGCTCATGAATCCATTTGGATCAGTGTTGAGACAAAAATCCATCTGGTACAAAAATAAAGCAATATGCAGGTTGGTGTAGTTTGAATGCTTTTTTTCTTTAAAATATCTAAACGTAATTTGGATTAGATTGCATTATCCTTTTTTAAGTTACATCCTTACATATTTATATTATGTTTGTGCAAAATAGTCTTGTTGTATGGTAGTATTTATCATCAACTTATAAACCACTCTTTTCCTGACAGGGTCTTATATTACACGCTTACCTATGCTCATTATGAGCTTTATGTATAACACTTTAAACTTGATTTTCTGAACTAGTAAACTGTTCCATCAAACCATCTACTCACAACGTCTTTTGAAAAGTTTTCGTTTTATTGAACTTTCTTTCTCTAATACATTTGCTATGATAAACTTTATATATCTTATTGCCCGCTAACTTGTTACTCTAATATATCTTGTTAAAAGTAGTTATTGCATTGTTATGCTTAATATATATATATATATATATATATATATATATATATATATATATATATATCGTTATTATATACTTTATAACTACTTTAATATATTTGCTTTAATCATAGCGTTTGTAACTATCTTAATATATACATATATTGTAATATACATTCTCTGATTCATTTACATGTCTTATATTCTCATCAAATCTAATAATTTATGGTTATAAAGAAAAAAAAAAAAGAGATTGTTATACTCTTACCAACAATTTTAATAATAAGAAATAAAGTTAAGTTTTAAAATAGTAATGGTTGATTAGTATATATTCAGTTTATAAATATAGGAATTCACCTATAGAATTTAAGCACAAATAAATACCCATGCATGTATTATCTTACATTCTATGCTTCGAAATAACAGACTGTGCATCCTCCATATGAACACGTTATAGTCTCTTAATTTTAGATAAAGCATTAAAGCAATAGAATGTGTCTACATGCTCTCTCTCTCTCTCTCTGATAAAAAAAATGTATTTTGTTTGACCCCCAAGTTAATTTTACTATTTACGAGGTTGTTTCTGATAGAAAACATGTTCTGTGACTAATGTGTGTATCTATGTGAACTTTTGTACTGAAAGTAGGTAAAATTGTACCATAAAGCACATTCTTTTAGGAAAAAGAGTGAAAAGTTACCTTTTATCAAAGACGTGTTTGCAGAAGGACATAGAAGTTCGAAAGCAAGGATCTCATAATTAAGGAGGTTGATTAGAAGACATGAATTTGTGTCCGATATGTGTAAGATCGTACCACAAGATCATCTTTATAAGGAACTGACTAAAAGCAATGAAGAGATTTTTGTCAGAGACATGTGAATGCTCAAGGATATAATGTGCGTGACTATTCCTGTAAAAAATGTGACACTCAATTACATACAAAGAAGAGAACAACCCTGTAAAACAATTTTTGTATGTGTACTTTTAGTATAAGGTGATATGAAGGTCCATTTATTGAACGTCAACCATATTAAGGTAAGTAGATTGAATATATGTATAATGGTGTTTCGAGAACCAGGAGAAGGTCTATAAAGATTTTATTTCTTGTGAAAAACTATTTTAGTAATTGATAGAATTTGAACCTAACTTCACAAGCTTGATATGCCTTTATGGAGACAACCCATATTTGCTTGTGATATAATAATTTTAGTTGTTTTTATTTAATTCTAAATGAGGCAAAGTCAAACTAAATTTGTGTTTAAATAGTTTGGGACTTCATAACGACGGATAACAAATTATACATTTTGTAAATTGATGAGAGTGAATTTCTTAAGTTCTTGGTTGAATCAACTACTAGACTTATCAATGTTTTTTCTATTCTTTTGTGGCGTATCTGCGACTTATCTTCTTCTTTAGAAGTGACGTTGTTCATCTCTATCACCCGTTTTGTCTAAAACCCTAATTCTTAATAAATCCAATCTCTAACCTAAAATTTCCTTGTTTTTGTCTAGAATTATTATAAAGCATATCTCGCGATTTACTAAACCATTTTGACTAATTCTTGAGCCAATTATATCCCAATTCATGAACTTTCACATGGATTTGGTCTCGTTCGATTTCGACTTTTGTAGCGTGAGATACTGCTTCAAAGCTCTTACATGTGATTCTACAATTATAGGTAATTTTCTATCCTAGACCTATCCATTTTTGAAACCCAGTTGAGGGGTTCACATCACTTTGTCACAAAATCATTGTAATTTACTTAACTTACCCTTCATTTGTTTTTGGTAATTTCCTGTACACATCGATGGATTTTGGGGGTGCAACTGTGTTTGGTTCTATGTTTTTGCAAAGAAACGCAGGCAAGGAAATGCTAGAGGAGGGGGAGGGTGTGTCCTCATGTATATGAAGAGATTTTCGTTGAAAGCCGCGTCAGCTTTGTAAAATCATGGAATTAGCCTTGCTTTTACATTACTTTCATTATGCACTTGACGTTCCTCATGCAAAGATTCGTGACGATGGTTTGCAAAGACCTTTGATGACAACATTGACGATTTTCAAATGATTTTGAACTTTCCTTTATAAACCCTTCATCTGCGCCTTGTTCGAGTTGCCATCTTTGAACTTTTACGTGTGGTTTCTTGAGTTGATTTTATTGTAGTCGGTGTGTTGGTGCTCAGTGCAAGTTCAACCCTGTCTGTGAGGGTAGTGTTTAAGTTTAGTCGTGGTTTGTGGTGGTTCGTGACGGATTCTGGTGGCTGTATCAAAAGTTGAGGGTGGTTGAAGAAGGTAATCGATTACCATGATGAATATAATCAATTATACGTGTTTTTCTAACTCATAACCATTTTTTATAGCACCCCCTATACGTATTGTATGGAGGCATACTCAATTTTATAGAAGTTATAATTGGTTAAACCTATATTTCAAAGCTTTAATTGGTTATCACTATGCACATAATCGATTATATATGTTTTTTGAACCTTTAATCGATTATTGAAGCTCTCCTAATGAATTATATGTATATTTTGACCCCATAATCGTTTTTATTCATCACATAATCGATTAGATATTTTTAAAAAGATAATCTATTTTTGGACACTGATAATTGGTTAAAAGTTCATTTTTCAACCATACTCGATTATCGGTAGTGTTGTAGCTCTGGTCGCTCATCTATGTGTTTCTCGGTTGGCAATGTCGTCTTTGACCTGTTGTAGGTTGGTACAAGGACTTGTGGAACTTTTTGAAGGTGATTTGAGGTATGTTAGGACCTTCACTCGTGAAGGTGGTTGGTTAAGTGTTTTATACTAGACTATACATGTATTTTTTAACCATAATCGTGGTTGAGTTTGTCTTCATTGTATAAAGCTTGAGAGTGTGATTTTTGATTTTGGTATATAATTTGAAGTTGTGGTTGTATAATTGATAAAGAAATCCTATTAGTGTAATGGTCTTTCTTTTGGCTCTAGTAGTACTTGTCTTTTTTGGTTTTGTTGAGATCTTTAACAAGTAACAAAACATTGTATTTACCAATTACATTTAACATTTGTTATATGTTTTTATTTTTATAAATTTACAAAATTTATTTATAAATTGCATTAATTTATTGTTTTCATCAATTTATGATAATTATTAAAATAGGATTTGCAGTTACTTTGTTTTTTATTTAACTTTAATTATGAATTTATATGTAGTATTTCAATGTCATTAACATTAGAAATAATGTTGGTAATTTAGATCGTGTATGGTAATTTGTTTATTATAATTTAGAAATATAATATAGATAGTTTGTTTAACATTAATGAATTTAGGAATTAAATTTAGGACTTTTATTTATTTACACCTTTAATATATGTAACACTATAAATAATTTATTTAGGAATTTCATTAATTAAGTAATTATAAATATGCAGATTTTTTTTTATCATTTGACATTTTTAAGTAATGTAAAAAATATTTGTATATACGGTTTAATTGAATTATAAATATTTAACCTTATTTAGGTTTAGTAATTTTTTTACTAATAACTTATTATTTACATTTAGTAATTAAAAAATAATTTAATTTATTTCGCGTGTTTTAGTAATGTAACAATATTTGTATAAATAATTTTTTTACGAATGAAATTGTACTAAATATTATTTAGGTTTGTTATTTGTTTACGTTATTGTATGGGTTTTTAATTTATTCAATTTTGTGTTATTATTTATTGTTGTCGTGTATTTAGGAGTTATAATTGATATTCTCAATTTTTTTGTTCGTTGTCATAATTACCTGAAATTACTTATTATGGTTTTTTTTTTTTTTTTAAAAGACATTTTTAATGAACAACAAGTGGTTTATTTTTTTAAAGAGGCAGACACCACGGGTAGTGTGTAGACATTAAAAATTTAAGTTTAACAAATGTAGAAAAAATATGCCAAACAAAATTCCTTTTCAGAATGTTTTTAATGTTTTTTTTTCTTTTAATTTACATCTGATAAAGTATTGGTGATTATGACGGAGCCTAAAATCAATTTCATAAACAACCAACTTTACATGAGACCCATGAAAAAAAAAAATGGCTGGCTCCACAAGACAGTATTATTTTGTCTTGTTCAAATTTTGTTTTGAGCCCTCAAGCTGTCATTTATCTGTGGTTTAAAATGAATATTGGTCAGAGCAACAAGCCAAGAATTTTATATTGAATGAATAGGATTCATTTCTTGGGAAATAAATTTACTTATTCTATCTCTCATGTCCTAGTTTATATACATATACATAAAATTTAGGTTTGCTTATAACCTAAGAGATGCAATGTTCTCTGCTTACCATGCAAGTTTTATTGCATCTTTTTATTTATTTTTTCTTGATAAAAGTTCATGAAATGTTGTTTCTTTTTATGTGTATATATATACCTCTGCCACACCTACCTCATTGTCTCAAGTCACACCTTTAAACCGAAGCCAAAGAAAAAGATGGGCCTATCTCTGCAGAAACTTGCCCCTGGTTCCACATCTAACTCTCTTGTCTTGTTCTTTATTATTGTTGCCAAAACATTTTAACATGTGATACTTATCTCATGCATGTAATCTTCTAGAGCTCATAATGGATATGATGAAGAGAAAGCAATCTCAATTATTGTACTGATTAAACAATAATTACTTTGCATCCACTGATTGTAGCTTTTGTCTGCTTTTCTTATTATGTCTCATGTTTTGTGGCTATATATGCATATTCATAACCTTTTTTTCTGAAAATTTGATACAGGGGCTGATCTAAAAGAGGTGAAAGAACTTGAACCAATCATAGACGAAGGGTATGAAAAATTAGTGCAAGAGAAAGACGCCATCGAATTCCCAGTTTTTTACAGAGCAGTATGCGAGATTGTCGAGTACTTAACCATTTTCGTATCAAAAGCTGCCAAATTATTATTTAATTAATTATAAAGTGACATGATTTTGTTATGCTAATTTTGGGTTATGTTTTGTCAGGAAACTCAATGAAAAACTGGGAAATACGCAGATTAAACTTCCAGCGACCAAGGATCTGGAGACAGAATTCAATGTAAGTGCATATTTCTGTCATTATGCCAGATATGAATACTTAATCATTTAGCCAAGTTACTTGTACAAGAAAAGATGCTGAAAAACTTTTATTATTTTGAAATTTTTATTACGCATAAATTCTAAATACGTCGTCAAATTGTATATTTTTTATTGAATTCATGATACAAATTTTAGTTCTAGTTAGTATTTAAAATATTTTTTTTATTTTTGTCTAAGTAACTACTATTTGATTATTGCATATAAAATGTATATTTTTGTGTAAAAAATAGTGATGACACTAGTTAAATATGTATATTTTCTTCTTTTTTATATGTCGGTTTATATTTCTCTTATTTATTTGTCCTTTTCTACTAATTTTTAATTAATATTTTCTTTTGTTTATGTTGATTAGTTTGATGTGATAATATTATTATTATATACAACAAGAATTTAATTTTTAAATGCAGCGAGTTCTTTAATTATTTTTTTTAAATTCATAAAATCTTTTGAAAAAATCTTGTGATTTCATATTTCATAAATCTTTTAAAATCCAAACTACCAAATCCTAATTATAAAAGTCTTTTATTAAAAAATTATCACATTCTTAAAATGTGAAGAAAGAATTTGAATACACCCCTTAGTATAATGAATCTCATCAAATTTTAGTTATTAATAAAAGTATTATTATCAAACTCAAATATACAAAAAAAAAAAAAAAAATAAATATTTATTAAAAAGTTTATTAATAAAAAAAAATATTTTTATCAAACAAAAAAAAAAAAAAAAAAAAAAAAAACTACATATTGATTAGAATGTTAACTAATAAACAAAAAGGTTTCGATTATCTAAGCTATTTTAGTCTTATTTATTGTATATAATACTCACATTTAAATCAATTTGAACGTGTTTATGGAATGATGACATTGATTAGTTAAAATTTATTTATATTTTAGCATTTGATTATTTTTTATATTTGTGTTCGAAAGGGATATGTTAAAAAAGTATATTTACAAAATTGCAATTCCCAGTGTTTCTCTTCTGATAATTTTAGCTAGCTTATAGTACATTATATCAGTTTAGGTTCTGTAGAATTAACAGGTGATTGTTCATTGCTTTAATGGCAAATGCAGAAGCGTGAAAAGAGTAAAGATGGGAAAAACAAGGCACTGTCAAAAACAGAATTCCAGGAGATAATGAAAAATTTGGTGAAAAGATCAGGATTTACTGGTATAGGAGCAAAGGAAGCAATCTTGTGTATTTTTGGTGTTCCATTGGCTGCTCTGTTGGTAAAGCAGAAAGTGATGCCTGAGGCAATTCGAGATGAATTTTTCATTCCAGGAGTAACTTCTGCCACGGTTTTCACCCTTGCTGCTCTCAACAAGATTTGATATTTATCATATTATATACATATAGAACGACCAACAATGTGTTATTGCATTACTTTGTGCTTCTGCAAGTTCGCAACTTCAATCTATCTATGCACCAATTGATAGGTTCCATGATTTCATACTCACCTCTCTCTATGCATTCAGTTAAGTTTCAGATACTGGAATTACTTAGTTCTAATTGTACTATAATGGATTAATGGTTAAATCTACTCTCATGTTGGAATGTTTTATTACTGAATTAATCAAAGGTAGACAGAAAAGGCTAAACTAAAAGTTTGAAAGAAAAAAAAGGCAGAAGTCAAAGAAACTGAATAAAAAGGTGAAGGACTTTTCTGGAGTATTTTAATTTTTTCAAAATCTAAAACTACTTTTTAGTTTTCAGTTTGTAAATTTATTTCTTTTTATTAGTTTTAAAAACTTGTCTATCTAATAATATTCTTCTGAAATGCTTTATAGGAAAAATGTAAAACTCTACATAAAATTGTGATGAAAAGAATTTAGAGAGAAAGCGTGACAGAGTAGTAGAAAAGAAAATTTGTATGTTTTCACAAGCTTAGTTCAAAATAGATTATGATAGATCGAATCAAGATATAACAGATACTAAAATATAATATGTTCAATTAAGGTTCGAGTCTTACATGAACTTAGACAGAAGTATTAACAAAATTGTTGCAGGTCCTGAACTATATCAAGTTGGGACTCAAATTCAATTCATGATTATGGATTTTTTTTTGTGAATTAAACTTGGATCATTGGATTGAGACAAAAACAAATAATGTTGACTTAATTATACTAAATTAGCTTACTATGCATTGAGTTATTTATATACACAGCGTAATATAAAGTGTAGTCATAGATTATCAACATTTAAAAACATAAACATTGTTAAAGAAAGCACTATACGTAATTTTATGGCTACTTTCTATACTTTGTAATAAAAAGGAAAAAAATGAACCATTTGCCAATCATTGTCTTTTAATCAAATCCAGAGAATAAATACCAATGATTGGACAGTGATTGCTCACATTAAACAAACACAAATTGGAAAATTTGTTAAATATAGGCGGTTAGAGGTTGTTGGAGAGCGTGATTTTTTGAATGTTCCGTTCAAAAATATCAAAACATACCTTCATGAATCAATCACATGGCACGTGCACCAAATTAACGACAGGTCCTCCAACTGACTTTGCAAGTGACAGCTGTCGGGAGTTTGACACAGTTTGAGGGTCATCCTCCATATCCTGTAACATCAACATGTCCCCGAAATCTTTGGAAATTAACATGCCAAGAAACAAAAAAGTCTGCG
>Ga0099824_1000779_pt1 | contig 41372 bp, 22 predicted proteins | sample SiratrowhiteBW_FD_76837 | JGI IMG/M metagenome (GOLD analysis project Ga0099824, IMG submission 76837) | Root nodule microbial communities of legume samples collected from California, USA - Siratro white BW | ecosystem: Host-associated > Plants > Roots > Nodule | place: USA: California... | reverse complement strand
ATATATATATATATATATATATATATATATATATATATTTATATAAGGAGTTATTATCTGATAAATAAGCCAATATTGAAAATATCGTCAATAATTAATTTTTACGTATTACTAATTTATATGTATTCCTAGAAGTCCTCAATCCACAATTAAGAAAGTCTGTAGATCATGTCCAGTGATTTTGATAGATGTCATTTGAAAAAAAAAAGTTTTAAGGTTAATTATTGATTGTGGTTGGTACTCAATAATTAGTATATGTCTTTGGATGGTTTGTAAATTTGGTATTAAAAAAAATTGGTGATTTGTGGACAAATAAGTGAGATATTATTAGTGATTAACAAAAGGTAAAACTAGTTTATACTTAGTAAATATGATTTTTTTCTATGTCAAAGAATATAATCAATGAAATTTCCACTTAACATATTATATGTGCAGGATGTCTATAGGTATTTTAGGAATTTTCTACTATGTGAAGAATAAATTTTGTTTTAGACACTTGTATAACTACTTGTTAGGGTCTTATTAAGATATTTAATGATGGGATTGTCAAACCTACTAATCAACAACTATGAAAATATAATATGCAAAAGATCAAAAATATCAATGAGAGAAGTATGTTTCTCTTCATACTTAAAGTGTGATATACCAATTTTTTCTAATAAAGATTTTAAATGAAATTTGGATTTGAATTTTTTTTATGTTAAAAAGATTCAAAGAATTTAATTTGTTGAATAGAAAAGAGATCAAGTTTGACTTCAATGATAATAAACTTGTAATCCTAACTTGCTAAGGTCATAATAAAAAAATGAGAGTTACATTTGTTGCCATGCAGTCAGGATATCACTTATGAAATTAAGGTTATTTATTCAATTAAAATATACTTCCAAGAACATGGAGAGCCAAATAAATTATGAAAAAGGTAATTGATGGAATTTCACCGAGCAATATACACAAATCTGGTCATATGCTACAAAAACTTAAAAGATATATATTTAAGGAATTATTATTTGATAAGAATAAATAATCTAATATTGAAAATATGATCAACAATTAATTTTTATGTATTCCTAGAAGTCCTGAATCCACATTTGAAAAAAAAAGTTTTAAGGTTAATTATTGAGTGTGGTTGGTACCCAATAATTAGTATATGTCTTTGGATGGTTTGTAAATTTGTTATAAAAAAAATATTGGTGATTTATGGACAAATAAATGAGATGTTATTAGTAATTAACAAAAAGTAAAACTAATTTATATTTAATAAATATCATTGTTTTCTATGTCAAATAAATATAATCAATGAGATTCTCACTTAAACTATTATATGTGCACGGATACTACAAGTATTTTAAAAATTTCCTATCTATCTGAAGAATAAAATATGTTTTAGGCACTTGTATAACTAATTAATTCAAGAAGAAATTTAGAGGTGAAGTTTTATTAAGAGATTTGATGATGTGTTCTCAAAGCTACTTATGAGAAACTATGTAAATATAATATGTAAAATATAAAAAATATCAATGAGGTTGGTGATTATTTATGAACAAAAAACATATTATAAACATGTTTTCACTTCATATGTAAAGTGTGATAGGCTAATGAACCATCTTAGTGAGTCATTTAAATTTGAAAACCACAGGGATAAGCTTGTCATAACCATGTGTGGGTGGATTAGGATGTACCTAATGAATAATTTGCAACACATAAGAGAAAAATGTAAAATTATACCAATTGAATTATGTTTAATTTCTTAAGAAGATTCCATTTAGAGATTTAGAAATTTGGCATTGGGTTGTTGGTTGGGGTGGTTAAGAGAGTTTTGATGTTAATCTTTTACATAACAAGTGAGAAATTTGTTATTGACATAAATAATAATTATTGTATCTACAATTTTTTTGAAATTAATTGGCATTTCATGTAGACATATTGTGACTGTTCTACAATTTAAAACATTTAACTTTATGAATTATATCGATAAATGTTATTTAAAAAAATATATACTTTAGGTTATGTACATAATAAAGTGATAACAATCAATCAATGGAGAGGATATGTGATCAGACTAAAAATTTGATAAAATGAAAAATAGACTTGGATGACAAAATAAACTAGGAGAAGAGAACCAAATGAAGATTATCATAGGTAAAATTTAGAAAAGACATTGCAAGATGTAGAAACAAAATATGTGGAGCTTAGGGACACAACACCAGGACAAATAAATAACTACCACCATCTAATAAAACAATTACTAGAGAACCTGTTACACAAAATGTACCTAGCATATACAAAATGCAAATGTTGGAGTAGTGAATGCAATAGAGAAAACAAAGTATATGCTATAGCAGTGAATGCAGTTGGAGAAACACAAAATACAAATGTTTTATCATTCCAATAACTACGTCTATCGAGTATGTACTCTTATAAACTTGTGATAATTTGAAATGAGGCACATGTGATCTTATAGGGTGATTTAACATCATTGGTTCCTAAAAAAAAGAATAAAGCATCACTAGGTGTTACAGTCTATTACTGTAAAGATAATATGTATTATATTATTGTGTCTGTTTTACAAAACTATCACCAATAAAATTTCTCTGTATATATTGTAAAAAACAAATTTATCAACTTGAATAAGTGACTTTCAGTGTTAAAAACCATCCATACATGGTTTGAATATCGAGAAAACTCTTTTGAATAAAATGTGGTCCTTATCCAACTATAACATATCTTAAAATATCACAGTCCACCAATAGTTATATGCAATTTCTTTATTTAAGGGATTCTCATTATCAACTTGAGTCTTTTCTATTTATCTAAATTACCTTATATTTTTAAGCTGGTATCCAATAATAAACTTTTAAATTGGTGTCTAATAATAAAATCTTTCTAAAGAATAAACTCTAATAAACTTTTAAATTGGTGTCTAATAATAAAATCTTTCTAAAAAATAAACTCTACATAAGAGATTTTGTTTTTGATATAGTAATGAACTTCATGCAAACTAAGATCTCATAAATGTAATATAATACTATGATACTTAAATATAAAGTTTATTTTATTAAAAAAAATCTTTAGTAATATCTATTAGAATTAAATTTACTACTCAATATAATATTTAAAATTGATTTCAAATCTAAAATTTATATTAATGATATTAGTTTTATATGACCTAAATATTTATTACATATTTATAATAATTATTCTTATTAATATATATATATATATATATATATATATATATATTTTAAACTACTAAATATTTAATAATTTAATTTTATATTATTATAAAACTTGTATTTTAATACAATATATATTTTTAATTTTTATTAATAGTTCCATACATTAAATTGTTTTATTTTATTATTTAAGTTATTTTTTAGTTTAGTTAATGATTTAAAACTCTGCATTTAAATGTCTCACTAGTATTTGATATATTTTAAATTATATTATTTTAATATCATTATTATAATTAAAAAAACATAAAAAAATTCTATGTTAAATAGTTCTGGAAATTAAATGTTTATTTACTTTATAAAGCAATTTACAAACATTTTAAATATTCATTTTACACTTTTATCATGAACACTTATAGTGTAACATAATTTTATTTCCTTTTATTTCTATTTTACTAAAATTTTTAGCAATATTTATTAAGCATTAATTAATGATTTAATATTTAAAACAAAAAACAAAAGTATAATACATTTTTATTATTTATTTAATTTCCTGTTCTTAATTGATTTTTTTTGCAAAAAAAAAATAATGTCAAAATTCAGTCTATGAAAAATGGAATCCCGCTCTAGTTGTTTTTGTAATTTTCTTAAAAAGGGTTTATTTATAAAAAAAAAAATCATTGAAAAACAACATGAATTATTAAAATTGAAACGCTAATTTTACTCAACAATGAACAATGCTTCTAGAGTTACGCTGTTTTGGTTATCCTCGAGAGTCCTTTTGTGGAGAAATAATAAATCATAATAAAATAAAGTTTAAGGTAAAATCGTTCATTGTGTTGTTATATTTCAACAAGCTTTATCTTTTAACTTTATAATTAAAGATAATATATAATATAATATTTGTATGTTTAGAATCCTGATGACATTAAAGAATAAAAAAAATAAAAATAAAATAAAAATAAAACCTAAACTGTGTATGCAAAACAGGGGACGGTGGAAAGGAGAAAGGAAGGAAACTGAGTGAGTAATAAATTGGATGAATGGATTCCTCCTCACAGAAAGTCTGGTACCAATAAATAACCCTTCCCCCCTCCCACTGCAATACTCATACATAAACAGAGCAAAGAGGGTTTGGGTATTCGATCTCTGAGGGTACTCCACAATTACAATAATAATTTATCTGCGTTCAAAGAGAGAGAGAGAGAGAAATCTGTGTCGCATCGAATGGGTATGATGGGAGAGGAGAGTAGCAATAGCAACATAGAAGGCGGGGCTTCGCTGCCGTCGATAGGCTCCGACGCTAAGAAGCGCAGAGTCACGTACTTTTACGAACCAACTATCGGCGATTACTACTACGGCCAGGGCCACCCAATGAAGCCGCACCGCATCCGCATGGCGCACAACCTCATCGTCCACTACTACCTCCACCGCCGCATGGAGATTAACCGCCCTTTCCCAGCTTCCCCCAGCGACATTCGCCGCTTTCACTCCGATGACTATGTCCACTTCCTCTCTTCGGTCTCCCCCGAGACCCTTTCCGACACCACCTTCTCTCGCCAACTCAGACGCTTCAACGTCGGCGAGGACTGCCCTGTCTTCGACGGCCTCTTCAACTTCTGCCAGGCTTCAGCTGGCGGCTCCATCGGCGCCGCCGTCAAACTCAACCGCGGCGACGCTGACATCGCCATCAATTGGGCCGGCGGCCTCCATCATGCGAAGAAGTCTGAAGCCTCTGGATTCTGTTACGTCAACGACATTGTTCTCGGTATCCTCGAGCTTCTCAAAGTTCACAGGGTAATCCCCTCTCTTCTCTTAATACAGTCTACTTAACTTTTTGTGTTTATGTTCTGTGGGGATCTTTGTTCATTTCAGTAGCTTATAGAATTAAACTGTGTGCTTTGACACTCCCTAGAACATGATGGTTCTGTTTTTTAAAATTGTGTAAATTTTTATTTCCTTCCTAATCCAATCAAACAGTAGTCACTGTTTTGATTGTGTTTTTGATAGTGTTTAGTAAAAAAATCAGTTGGAGTAATTTATTGTTAGCTGTAATCTCATGATTTTTAGACATGCAAAGAATTAAGATTGGATTGTTTGTTGTTTCAAATTTTTATAGTTTTTTTCCTGTAAGAATCAAATTTATGTTTGTTCTTGTAAGGAAATTCTATTGCATGTGATATGAGTTTGTTGATTGAGTCTGTTGTTTGTATGCACATGGTTTCTTCCTTGGCTGAATTGACTTTCTCGTTGTTTTCTGATACTTGGCAGCGAGTTCTGTATGTTGACATTGATGTTCACCATGGTGATGGAGTTGAGGAGGCCTTTTACACCACTGATAGGGTGATGACAGTCTCTTTTCACAAGTTTGGGGAGTTTTTCCCTGGCACAGGGCATATCAGAGACATTGGGGTAGGCTCGGGCAAGAATTATGCGGTCAATGTCCCATTAAACGACGGAATGGATGATGAGAGTTTTCGTGGTCTGTTTCGATCTATCATTAATAAAGTCATGGAGGTTTATCAACCTGAGGCCGTTGTTCTTCAATGTGGAGCCGATTCATTGTCTGGTGACAGGTTGGGTTGCTTCAACTTGTCTGTGAGAGGTCATGCAGATTGCCTTCGATTCCTTAGATCTTTCAATGTTCCTTTGATGGTTTTGGGTGGGGGTGGATATACAATTCGGAATGTTGCCCGTTGTTGGTGTTATGAGGTTCGTTTATTTCTCTTTGTAGGCCAGATTATAATGTTACTTGGAACTGGTTTAATTTACTTATTGATTACATGTTTTTTCTGTTTTAGACAGCGGTGGCAGTAGGAGTGGAGCCTGACAATAAGTTGCCTTATAATGAATATTATGAATATTTTGGTCCAGATTATACTCTCTATGTCGATCCAAGCAACATGGAGAACCTAAACACACCCAGGGATATGGAAAAAATAAGGTGTTTGTTTATACTGATAATTTCATCTTGGTTTAGTTAAAGTTGATATTTCTCGTTTCAATATTAATTATGGGAAAAAATAATGGTTATAAATTGTTAAGAATGTAACTTGAATGCATTAAATTTAATCCATGTCACATCACATCATCTCTATAAAAGATGATGTTTTCAGAAACTTACTTACACGTGCTTGCATAGACGACAAACTATATCTTATACCCGAATTGTTATTTTCGTAGTATTAGTATTTTGATAGGGTTTCATGGAATTTGCGCCTTGAGCCTCTTTACGTGGCCGAAGCGTGTAGGTCCAGGACCGAACCTTAGTCAGAATTTATACTTTCCTTTCTCCTCTCCTATAAAATATTCAGAGAAATCCTAACATTCGCTGGATTAAACACTGACTGACATGTTTTTCCTCCATTAACTTTCAAGGATCACACTTCTAGAACAGATTTCCCGACTTCCCCATGCTCCCAGTGTACCTTTTCAGACAACACCACCTACCTTGGAAATTCCAGAAGAGGTCAGTACTTAATGACTGTTACAGTTATTGTCTCTCTGCCATTCTCTTCTTGTTGTTTGATTTTATTTTTTATTCAGGCTGAAGAGGACATGGATAGAAGACCAAAGCTTCGCAAATGGGATGGTGAAGATTATGATTCTGAACCCGATGAAGATGGAATGGCTAATTCCAAGTTCTCAAATGTCACTGCCCATATGAGGTAACAATCATATTTTGTTTTGAAGCTATGTACATCCATTTAGTTTACAAGTACCTCTTTCAGTTGATAAATTCTGGTTTTTGTCTTTGAAACCGCTACCTTTCTGACACCGTATAGACTAATAAATATTCTAGATAGAGGAGGCTTGAATTGATGTTTTGTCTAGATTGAATGGAGCTCAGTATACTCGCTATGCTATTACATAAGTTTCTCCTTAGTCCGAAGAAATGAATTTAATAATCATTTGGCTCCTTTTTTGAAAGCAGAAATATACTTTCTTCTTTGCAGGGAAATTCCAGATGATATGGAAGAAGAGAAGCCAGGAGTGCATCCGTCATCTTGTTGTTGATAGAACAGAGCAAGTTCTTGCGCAGCATGTTTTTATTGTAATCTTTATGGGGAAACAACTCATGAGAATGCAATTATAATCAACACATCGTGCAAATGTAACATAGTGTAAAACATTGTGTTGGTCTCCCGCTTAAACTATTTCTTTTTTCTTCATTCACGTCATTTTCTTTTATTTGGGTATCTGGCTCGTACTTATTTCGTTCTAGTCTCTCGTAATAGTCAATTTAATTGATTTTGATCATTGTCATTTGTAGACACTTTCCTTTGTTCGCATGGAGACATCATTTTGGATATTTGTAGATGTTAACGCTTTAATTTTGATCATTATGAGGATATTAAAGAAAGTGAGAAAGATACCACAATGTTGCTTTCTTGTTATTACTTTCCTTTCTTTTTGAAAAGATCTTGTGTAATGATCTATGTAAACGTAAGAATGAAAAGATGAAGACTGAGTACCTTTCTATAAACAAAACAATGAAAAAATTAGCTGAGGTTCGAAGTACTCCTTCCACTCCAAAATAATAGTATTTATTAGTGTTTTTTTTCAGAAGAATAATATTTTAAGGCTACGTTTTGGAAAGGGAGTAACATTCATCCCAAAATAGTAGTAATTTTGTCTTTTTTTGTGGTATGTTTTTTAATAAGTTCTGTAAGACTGTTTTTGGAAATTGGCTAAAATTTACAATTGGGGAACATGTATATGTTGCTATGATGTACTCAAATGTGATAAATACAAAAAAACTTGTGTGATCAAACTACAATTATAAAGTGCATATGACCAGTACTACAGTTATTCTTCAACATTTTGATTACGAGCATTGGGATTACACAAATTTTGAAGAGAAAATCGTGTTGTGGTCTTGCCCTTGCGGATTGCAGATTTTCCTTTTTCAAAATAAATCATTTCAAAAAAATATTATCTAAATAAACTGTTTTTTATTTAAATTTTTAAACTAGACCGTTTATTCTTCACGTAAGAATATAGGTTATAGGTTTAGTTCGAGAATTAAAATGAGAGTGAGTTTATTTAGGTAGTTTTTCTTTTTCAAAATGGGTAAGTTTTGAGGAAAAAAAAAAATGGGTGGTCAATACTTTGTACTTTGAGATGTGAATGTCGCAAAAGGAACTAACATTTGTGGAAAGGAAATATGGTGCGGTTTGATCTAATTATTTCTTAATTTTCAAATTTGAAAAAAGTATTTTCATTGAATGTTGGTGGATTCTGACCTGGACCATGTCATCATGTGATCCATCAGTGTTTCATGATACTGAAAGGTTATACAGTAAATTAAAAAAGAAAAAGAAAACTAACCTTAATTTGAATTAGGATGTAGGAAGTAGAAAATGAGAAAGTCAAACATAAGAAAAAGATGGAATAAAAAAAATGAGATTGTTATAATCCAAAGAGGAAAAAAGTAAAATGAGAGAAAAAAATGAATAAAAAAATTGTGAGTGATTAATGTAATAGGAAAGAAATACATGGTAATTTGATAATTTAAATAATTATCAAAATGTTCTTATATTAAAAATAAAAATAATTAAAATTGAACGAATATTTAAATATTTATCATCCGCTGTTGCTTAAAAAACTGTTTAAGTTAGCATCCCTTTACAAAATAATCTTGGATTAGTTGATACCTAGAAGAGTCTTTAATTTTATAAAATAAGATTATATAGAATTTTTAAAAATCTAAATGAAATTAAAAATTTAAAGTAAAATGAAAATAAATTTTTATTACAAAATCTTAGCACAAATAAAAATAAAATTTCTAAAAATAAATTAAAATAATTTACTACAGAGAGTATCTACATTATTTAAATAAATCTGACAATAAAATAAAGTGTTTTTAACTGTACGTAATGTAAAACCCCATTAGTTTAAAACATTTTACTGATAAATGAACTCGAGCTACCTATTTCAATAGCAAATCTAACAATTTACAAGATTTTAGTGTTTGCTGATAAACATAAGTTATATTAACATCATTATAAAGCATTTACTGTTTCAAAATGTTTTATATACATTAAAAAAACATATATAAACATGACCACTAATGACTGAACATTTATATATGTTCATCTATATAGCTCCATGTTATAGATTATAACCCAACAAGAAAAATTATTGAAATAAAAATTAAGATGAAGGTATATAAAGTAAAATAAAACCATTATATTTATGATTCGTATATATTCTTTATAAAATTTATATATTAACTACGAGATTTCCATTTTTATTCAAAATATTAATATCTACACCGTATAAACGATACATAAATTTATATTTCATATAACGTACATTAAACACATAAATTATATATTAACTTATTATATTCTTAGTTATTATGATATACTAATATTTAGTTTAATATTTATCATTAATTACATACCTCAGCATGATATTGAATGTTTAATATAAGATATTATCCGTACTTTGCCTCCAATATTAAAGTTATTGTCTCATTCAGCAACACACTTGGTGCCTTCAAATGAAAAGACTCCTTAAATTAGAGTATTTTTGGATTTTAGGGTGATTGTTGTTTACAGAGGATCTCAATCAGGTGGCAAAATACTTACTAATTCAATTATAATTTATTATTTATTTTTAATGAAATAATTTTATAGTTTTAGTTACAGAGGTAATTTTTGTTTTTTTAGCTTTTCTATATAAAATGTTGAGGTATTATTTTTTCCTTTAATACTTTTTATAATGTTATTATTTTATTTTAAAAGTTAACAATGATTATGGGTTGTAGTAAATTATTTTGTTAACATATTTTTATATTTATTTGAAAATTGAATATTATTATCAATCTCTTTCAACGTATTAAACTTATATATAGTATGTATGATTGATAATTTAAATTTTAAGACACATTAATAAATATTTCACCTTTTTATCAATTTTTTATATATTTGATTTGCATTTCTTTTAACATTTATTTTCTTCTTATATTACGAGGTTTCGACGTATTTGTGGCAGGCATAAATAAAGTAAAAATAAATACTTATGTAAATCAATACTTGAATTTGAGGTATATTTATAGTACTGCATATAACGAAGTTAAATTCAGTAATTCAGTACTCAATAATCTTATCAATTGGTTGAGTACTATAATTAAATTGAATTTAGATCATAAGTTAAGACGGTACATACAGTATAATAAAATGTGTACTACCTGATAGACCGAATACTAAAAAATTAACACATAGTTGCACAATCGACCGACTAATAACCGGTTGGTAGACCAAGAATTTGTCTATCTATACAGCTCTCTCTGCAATTGACGCGTGGCACCAATCAGATAAGAAGCCATATTGGGCCGTAGGCCCATCCACTTAAGGCCCACCTAAATAAGTATAAAAGACAAGAGAACCCCACAAAATAAGGTACGGTTACTTGACCTAAGTTTATTTGACTTTTCATTAGAACATATACTGACTTGAGCGTCGGAGTGCCTGCAGGACCCCCTCCCGGGACAATGCACCATCAGAACCGAGAAGGAAAGGTAGTGGGATTTCATCACAGAAAGATACCTTAGAGGAGCTATTGCCTGTAAGAGCCGACCGGTCTCATACAAGAACATTTTGGTGCCCACCGTGGGGCCGAGATCAACTCGACAGGACAATGGTGATGACCAGGAATCAAGGAAGCCAACAAAATCATTTCGGGGAAGACCCAATGGCCATACTGGCCGAGATGAAGCAGGAGCTGGAAATGATGAGGAAACTGTGTAAGGAGGACCGGATGCGTCATGCTGGCACCCTAGATGTCCTCCGAGAGGAGAACAAAAGGTTGAGGCAGAGGATTGACAGGGTAGAACGAACCCACATTGAAAACATCCCCGGAGAAGGTTCTCGGCGTGAGACCCAGAGGGAAGACGGATCTCGGCATGAGACCCAAAGGGAAGAGGGCTCTCGGCACGAAACCCGAAAGGAAGAAGGTTCTCGGCGAGAGAGCCGAGTGGAAGGTTCGCGGCATGAGGATCGAAAGGAGGGGCGTAACAAGCAAGATCGCAATAAGGAAACCAGAGATGAAACATATCAGACGACGAGGGCCAACATTTCCGATCAATACCCTTTCACGGATGAGATTATGACTACGAGGCTGCCCAAGGGTTGGAAAAGCCCCACGCTAGATAGATACGACGAAACCTCTGACCCAAACGAACACATCAACGCGTATGTAGCGCAACTGTCCATATACATGAGGGACACTCACGTATACTGCAAAGTTTTCCCAGCCTCTCTGAGGGGGATGGCGCTTAGTTGGTTTACCCAACTTCCGCCGAAGTCAATCGATTCCTTCGAGGACCTTAAAACCAAATTTGCGGCACAGTTCGCAACGAGCAAGCCGCACAACTTAACACCAATCGCGCTAGCTAATGTTCGGCAAGAGAAGGGGGAGTCACTCCGGACGTTCATGGATAGGTTCGGCCAGGTCGCGTTGAACATCCGTGGCCTCCTGCCGGAAGTAGCAATGGTCTACTTAACCACCGCTCTTTGGTCAAACCCATTCGCGGATAGTTTAGCTATGCAACCAGCCGCGAGCATGGAGGAGCTTCGCTAGAGAGCTGCGCAGTTCATGTATGTGGAGGAGTTACGAGAATTCAAAACGCACGCTAGAGCCGATCAAGGCCAAGGAAGGCGGAACGACCGAGATAGAAATCCACAGAAGGCGAGAGAGTTCCCTCCGCCCTTGAGATTTGCAAAGTATACCCCCCTGAACACGGGCCGAGCTCGGATCTTGGAGGAAGCGCTCAGTGCCGAGCTTATTCCGGCCCCCCGTAAGTTCCCCTTGCCCCCTCGTGTAGATCAAACCAAACATTGCCGATATCATCGCAATCACGGTCATACCACAGAGGAGTGCATCGCTCTGAAAGACAAGATAGAGGAACTTATACAGGCCGGACACTTGCAGCGCTATGTACAAAGAGCAGGAAATAGACAATACGCCCAACAAAGAGCAAGGACCCCAGAACATTGGAACCCCAGACCTCGAGCGAATGAACAACCAAGACAAGAACGATCCCGGGAAAGAAGTCCGAGAACTTGCAATAACGATGGCCGAACAGTCATCAACACCATCTCAGGAGGATTCGGAGGAGGAGGTCTGTCACACTCAGCAAGGAAGAGACATTTGAGAATTGTTAAAAGTGTGCATGTGCTTGATAGTCGGCCGAGAAGAACTATGCCGGACATTGTTTTCACCGACCGAGAATTCAGAAACATTGATACCCGCCAAGACGATCCAATGGTCATCGCCATCGAAGTCGCAAATTGCGAAATCAGAAAGACGTTGGTCGATCAAGGGAGCTCAGTAGACGTCCTGTATTGGAAAACCTTCAAAAAGATGAGTTTGAACGAAGATGCTATCATTCCTCTAGAAGAGCAGATAGTAGGCTTTTCTGGAGAAAGGGTTGACACGAAGGGTTATATTGATCTGCGCACTAAGTTCGGGAATACTGACCGAGGACACCGAATGATACTCGTAAGGTACTTAATAGTGGATGTCAATACATCGTACAATGTGCTTCTGGGACGACCGTCTTTAAACAAGTTAGGAGCTATCGTCTCTACACCCCATCTCGCCATGAAATTTCCCACCGAACGTGGAGATGTTGCAACCGTGTACGCAGACCAACGTACAACACGTGAGTGCTATGTGGCAAGCCTTAGGTTGTCACCAACAATCACATCGACCAAACGCGATGTAGGGCAGAGGATGGTTGCCATGACGGACCTTGATCCCCGAATGAACGACGAAATTAGGATGGAGCCGAGAGATACAGTGGAGGAATGGCAGTTAGGAGCAGAAGGGTAAAATACGCAGTTGGGGCGATCCTTAACACCCGAAGAAAGCCAAACACTGAAGACAACATTGGTCAGAAACAAAGACTTATTCGCATGGACGGCCGACAACATGCCGGGAATTGACCCTAAGGTAATGACACACAAGCTGTCTGTGTGCATTGAAGCAAGACCAGTCACTCAGAAGAAAAGACGGCTCGGTGAGGAAGAGAGGCAAGCAGCCATAGAGGAAGTGCAGAAACTACTCAAAGCAGGCTTTATTAGAGAAATCCTATACACGACCTGGTTGGCCAATATAGTTCTGGTGAAGAAGAGTAATGGAAAATGGAGGATGTGTACTGACTACACCGATCTAAACAAAGCATACCCTAAAGACGCGTACCCGCTGCCTAGCATTGACCGATTAGTATATGGAGCAGTCGGCCACAAAGTACTCAGTTTTTTGGATGCCTTTTCAAGGTACAATCAAATACCAATGCACAGATCGGATGTAGACAAGACGACCTTCATTACGGAATCCGCCAACTATTGTTATCAAGTTATGCCATTCGGACTCAAAAATGCTGGCGCAACATACCAGAGACTCATGGACCGAGTATTTGAGAAACAGATTGGTAGGAACCTAGAAGTATATGTAGATGATATGGTAGTCAAATCCGAAATGTTCGAACAACACCTCGATGACCTGGCCGAGATATTCTCGCAGCTACGCCTTTACAATATGAGGTTAAACCCGGCTAAGTGCGTTTTTGGTGTAGAAGGGGGAAAGTTCTTGGGTTTCATGCTTACACACCGAGGAATAGAAGCTAACCCCGACAAGTGCGAGGCAATTTCATCTATGAGAAGCCCGATAAACCTGAAAGAAGTGCAAAGGTTGGTGGGAAGACTGATATCTGTGTCCAGATTCCTGCCAAGGATGACCGAGAAAATTTGTCCCATAATCAAGATTCTAAAGAAAGCGTATAAGTTCAAGTGGGATGATAGGTGCGAGGATGCATTCAAAGAGATAAAGGCAGTCGTATCTTCAACGCCGATTCTCGAGAAGCCACGGGCTGGAAGTCAGCTGCTGCTCTATCTATCCATCTCAGAGGATGCTGTGAGTTCAGCTCTGGTCCAAGAAGAAGGCTTCAGGCCCGTCTACTTCACCGGCCGGACACTTCACGACGCAAAAACGCGATACCAGTTAATTGAAAAGACAACCATTGCGTTGTTGTACACGGCAAGAAGGCTGCGACCATATTTCCAGGGGCATCCAATAACAGTCAAAACAGACCATCCAATTGGGAAAGTCCTGTTAAGGCCGGATTTAGCCGGACGAATGATCTCTTGGTCTATTGAGTTATCCGAGTTCTACCTATCCTTCGAGCCTGGGGAGCCCATACGGGCACAATGCTTAGCTGATTTCGTGGCAGAATTACAAGTTCCGGGTAATGAGTTGTCGGCCTAGAAGAAAAACTCGTGGAAGTTGTATGTGGATAGCTCTTCAAATCAAAAAGGTTGTGGAGCAGGCGTAGTCTTAGAAAGTCCGACCGGGGTAAGACTCGAACAGTCATTACGCTTCACCTTCAAAGCGTCCAACAATCAGGCCGAATATGAAGCACTTATTGCCGGTTTGTTATTAGCTATAGATATGGGAGTAGAACACTTAGTCTGCCTAAGTGATTCTCAGTTAACGGTCGGTCAGGTAAACGACAAATATCATTCATCAACTGTCCGTGGAATTGCACTGCATTCAGTCTCCATGGCCGTTTGCCCAGTGGGGAATGGATATAGTCGAACCTTTTCCACCAGCATCCGGACAAAGAAAATTTCTCATTGTGGCCATTGATTACTTCACTAAATAGATTGAGGCAGAACCAATAGCCAAAATTACGGCCGCTAACGTTCAAGCTTTCATGTGGAAGGTAATTTGCAGATTCGGGATACCCCACACGATCATCACTGACAACGGTCGGCAGTTCGTCAACCGAAAACTGGAGTTTTTCCTAAAAGAGTTGGGTATTAAGCACGTCACAAGTTCGGTGGAACACCCGCAAACCAATGGTCAGGCGGAAGCAGTAAACAAGGTCATACTCGGTCAGCTAAAGAAAAAGCTTGGTACAACCAAAGGTAGATGGGCAGACGAGCTGCTAGAAGTACTGTGGGCTTATAGGTGCACCCCCAGTCCTCAACAGGAGAAACTCCGTATAACTTGACCTATGGGACAGACTCCATGTTACCAGTCGAAGTTGGTGAAACCACCTTGCGCCGTCAAATGAATAAATTGAAGATTAATGAAGAATGCATGAAGACAGAGCTTGACCTTCTAGAGGAACTGCGATAGAAGGCCCGAATACGGGAAGAGGCCAGCAAACAATAGACTGCCCGGCGATATAACTCGAAGGTCAAACCACGAGCTTTTCAACCAGGAGACTTGGTATGGCGTATGACGGGAGACGCCCGAAAGGATGCTGCCGAAGGAAAATTCGTTCCAAACTAGGAAGGACCTTTCAAAGTAAGCGACAATTTGGGGAACAGAGCTTATCGGCTGGAGCACTTAGATGGCAAGCCCATCCTCAGAACATGGAACATTGATCATTTGAAATTTTACTTCAGTTAATTATAATGTAGTGCACTCTTTCCTACCTCGGTCTTTTTTCCCTAAGGAGGGTTTTGGCCGAGGAAGTTTTAATGAGGCACCCCTTTCAAAATTAATGAAACCATTTATTTGTCCTTCAAGAACGTTTTCTCATAACCTGACCGAGTATATTACATGTTACCCGATTTACACATGGAATCGACGGTGTAATCATGTCCATGACTACCTCAAGTCGGAAATCATGACAGTGGAACCGACCGCATAATAACCCGAGTACCAAACCGCATACTCACCCTGCACTTACGAATACCATTAAATTATTGAACCTCGGAGCCGACCGTGTTCTCACAAATATTATTACGTTATTGAACCACGGAACCGACCGTGTACGTACAAATATCATTCGTATAAGTTCTTAGAAAGAACCAAAGGACCGGCCGTGTACATTCAATTCACAACTAGTAGAGAAGGCGATAAGCACGGGAGGCGCTCACCTTTACCCAAAAGGGGGTAAGCCCACTCATACTTATTCCAACTAGTAAATTAAATATGGACGAATGAGTAGTAATAAAAATGAACGATAGTATACTGACCGAATACAATCAATACAACACTAAATACGAAAATTGTCAGGCAACCACAATCGGAATAATAAACGCCAAAACCTAAGATACATTGAACAAAGACCGATCCAAAATATTTCATTATAAAACGATAAACCGATCAGAAGACGGTTAATTACAAAATTATCATTAAACATTGGCCGAATATACAAGCCACCAAAAAATCATGACCACACACGGTCATCAAAGAAGAACCTAATCTAACACATTTACATTAGGGGAAGCCGTCTGCTCCACCCCGACTGCCTCCTCCCCGCCTTCACCACCACCTTCCTTGGCCAATTCATCCTCTTCACCACTGTCGGGAATCTCAGACAACAGTAATAACTCACCATTAAAGAAAGCCTTCTGGTTGTCGAAATTCCCCTTATCAGTGAGAATCTTATAGAAGAAAGTCGCCTGCTGAACGGCCAGCTCGAACCCTTTATCATGTTGTTCGATGACATGATCCTTGAGTTCGGCTAGCTGCTGATTCAGTTGTGCCACGCGGCGGCGATCTTCGTCGCGACAAGCCTTCAGTGAGGCTACTTCCTCCACCTCCCCGCGGAGGTTGGTTGCCCTCTTGTTCGACTATTCCTCCTTCATCTGGCAACCGAACACCTCTCTCGGAGCATGCCTATCTCCACCTTCGCCTGCTCCAGTTGTTGTTCCAAATCCTTGTTCTCTGGCCGGCTAGGTCGATGTTGGCCGAGAGAGCAGACTTTAGCGAGGAAGCAGAGTTCTCCAAGTCAGCTTTCAACTTCTCCACATCCTCGCCACCTTTCTTCATCAATTTGTCACCCATAATACGCCCGACCAGCAAGGCGCGAGTGGCAAGCTCCAAAAAAGCTGTGTGGAGGTCGGAGGGAGTAGTTTTGGCCGAGTAGGGACCAACTTCGTAGTTGTCAAGTTGAACGCTGACCCGATTAGATACCATGAGGTCATATTTCAGGAAATCCATGGCTACAACCCGGTCCCTAGAGGTAGTCGGCATTCGAAGCCTAGTCGGTGATCGGCGGGAGGACTTGTCTTTTTTGTGCTCCCTATCCTTCCTCTTTTTCAGGCGAGGAGTCGTGTGATCAGGAGGAGTCGACTGCGAGGGAGGTCGGATGACCGATATAGGTTTCACAGCAGATGAAGCCTCCTTAGCCTGAGAAGCCTCAGCCACTCGAGGCCTTTTTCCCTTGTCAGCCGACTTTTGACCGGCCGATGGTCGAGAAGCCACAAGCCCCTTCAAAAGTGGATTCCCACCGGGTGGAGCCATTGACAGTATGATATCTGCAACACCAACAAAGTCAATCAAGAGAAACAAGATAACCAAATATAAAACAAATTCTCTTACCAACAACAGCACGGGCCAGATTGTTAGCGGAGTAACACCTTATAAGTCTTCGGGTGGATATTTGGCGGGGCAGCTGATCCAAAATTCCGATGGCCAGGAAGTCCTCGGTTGTATAGTCCGATATAAAGGGAACTTAGACACCCCGTCATCATACACATACCGGAAGCCCTCTCCCTTTATTATCACTTTGAAAAAAGTCTCTTTAAATTATTTGTAGGAGGATGTATAGGGGGCCAACAGTCGGTTTTTATTCTGACTAACCAGAGAAAGCCATCCCACCTTCTTACCCGGACGAGTACAGTAATGATGGAGAAAGAGCGCCGGTGTGGCGGTCAAACCCAACCCCAAACACAGCATCCGGAAACCCCCGATATAAGCCAAACTGTTCGGATGAAGCTGGGTAGGAGCCACATTCAACGCCCTTAGAACTCCAATGCTGAACTCATCAAACGACAACTGAAGGTGGGAATCCCTAAAAAGTTTGGCATACATAAAGAAAAACGGATCGGGAGAAGATCCCTGACCGTGAAAGACCCGGTCGGATAGAAAACTACGACGAAAGCCGAATATGTCGTTGGGAAGGGAAAGATCGAATATATCTACACTATCAACAAAAGATTGAACAAAAGAGTTGGAAGTAAATATAGATGTAGCTTTTGCCACTTCGGAATCTAACCAGTCGGTTTTGAAAGGGGAAGGTTCGAAATTTCCGTCAGAACCATCTCGGTCAGAGGAACCTATAACCACATCGTCGACCTGTTCGATCCTCGGCCTCTGCGCACTTCCCGGTTCAGCCGATGCACTCACAGTCCGTGAAGAACTCATCAAGGAACCCAGGCTGTCGCTAATATCACGTTCTTCGCTACCCCGCACAGATCCACCCGAAGACCGAGAGCTCTCCGAAGATGAGTAACTAGAAAGAATCCATTGTTACCTCAATAAAGACAGACCGACCGGTTTGTATGAAAGGAAGACCAAGTACAGGAAGGAGGCAAAGAGTGCAGAAGTAAGAATTTCGTTCCACCGCAAACCCTATTTATAAAGGCGGAAGTTCAACTGTCACACAACCAGCACCGTCCAATTCCAACCAGATCAAGGGCTCACAGCAACTAGCACGTCATGTCATCACGACTCTCGAGAACGCGCGAAAAACCCTTCGCAACCTCTAATTCCCTCATCCGAACATATGATGGACCAGTCGACCAAATTGTTCTCTTACTCCCTAACTATAAAATCCTTTTCGGTCATTACATTCCCTCAAGGACTTGAGGGGCCTATGTACTACCTGGTAGACCGAACACCAGAAAATCAACACATAGTTGCACGACCGACCGACTAATAACCGGTCGGTAGACCGAGAATTTGCCGGTCCATACAGCTCTCTCTGCAATTGACACGTGGCACCAATCAGATAAGAAGTCATATTGAGCCGTAGGCCCATCCACTTAAGGCCCACCTAAATAAGTATAAAAGACAAGGGAACCCCACAAAAGAAGGTACGGTTACTTGACCCAAGTTTATTTGACTTTTCATTAGAACATATACTGACTTGAGCGTCAGAGTGCCTGCAGGACCCCCTCCCGGGACAGTGCACCATCAGAACTGAGAAGGAAAGATAGTGGGATTTCATCACAGAAAAATACCTTAGAGGAGCTATTGCCTGTAAGAGCCGACCGGTCTCATACAAGAACAAAATGTATCTTTTAATATTTATCTTTATTTATAAAGTCTAAAAATTATAAATATAAAGAAATTACTTAATCAAATCCTTTTTAGCACACTATTATTATTAATTTAAATTTTTTACTTATTCGAGGATTGGAAAAATTTCTAGTCTCAAGTTGTCAACATTTTAGTGAATGTATTTACAAAATAGATTTAAATATAAGTTTGTAAGAAAATAAGGGAAAGAGAAAATGAATGGGAAGTGAGACGAAAATTTGTAATAGATTTAACTGATTTGATCAAATATTTTTGTTGTATATCAGTATATTTAAAAAGTAATTTTTATAAAATAATCTAATGTCAAATAATTTTAAAAAAATATAAATAAAAATAAAAATAAAATTTTGAATTAAAAAAATTATTACAAAATTTTAATAAATAAAAAATTTATTTAATAAAAATATTTTAAAATAAATTATCAAATTATATTTTAAATAAATTAAATTTATTTCATGTATTTTTAATATTTTTACTTTGATTATTTATTTATTTATTTTTAATATAGAACATATATTAACAAAATATTATATTTATTTTATTTTATTTTATTGAACATTTTAATATTTTTATTTTAATTATTCATTTAATTATAATAGTAAAATATATTTATAAATACTTAATTATTATATATTACATATTAATATAAATATAAATATATAATAAAATTAAATGATTATATATAATTTTATTAAAATAATTATTAAATAATAATTCATTTTATAAAATATTAAAATTCGAATTATTTATTCATTATTATTATTATATTATTTACTTTAATTATTTATTATATTATAATTTTAAAATAAATAAATCACTCCTAAAAGGAAAAAATAAAATCACACTTTCCACTATTTCAACAAAACCACCGCTTAAAGACATAGGAAAGAAATCAAATCTCTCTCCCAGAAAACAAATTAGATTTCAAAGACATTTGGATTTTTCAGTCAACAGCTAAACAATGGTTGAAAAAAAAAAAAAAAAACTTTGGAATTATATTATTTATTATTTTTATTTGTTTCTTTCATATACATGATAGTAATTTCATAAATCTAATTTTGTACCAAGAAACAATCTGGTAATGGAAGATTAAGATATAAATTGTTATGAGGAGCTCTGAAATTTTGCAATCCATGGTGCAGAGTGGGTTGGCCAGAAGGGAAGGATGAAGACGGTGCTTTCTTGCCCGCAAACCCAACCATTAACGTTCCTCCGCAGTTCAATTCCACCACCAACTCATCCCCTCCAGCTCCACTTCACCCCAACCAGAATCTCGCTTTCTCTCAAACCTCCCTCTTCTTCATTAGTAGTCAAATGCCAGCAGCAACAGCAGAAAACCCAAGATGACGGCATTCCCGCGGAAGAGGTGAAAATCCTGGTCAAGTTCAAGTCCCGCCATAACTACATCCGTGTTCTAGAAGTTTCTAGAAAGGCAGACCACCACTTCCGCGGCTCCAGGCTCCTTCTCCTCGACGGCCCGGGAAACATCCACAGCATATCCTTCCTCTTCAAGTCCCTCACCAAAACCTATTTCGACGTCTTCGCCACGCTCCCTCCAATCCTGCCCTCCGGCCCAATTGCCCTCCTCGGCTTCGGCGCCGGCACCGCCGCCCGCCTCCTCCTCGACCAGTACCCCCACGCTGTCCTCCACGGCTGGGAGCTCGACCCCGCCGTCATCCAGGTGGCGCGCGAGTACTTCAAGCTCGGGAAGCTCGAGAGGGAGAACCAGCAGCGCCTTTTTATCTACATCGGGAACGCGCTCAACGCCACGGTGCCTAACGGCTTCTCCGGAATCGTCGTGGACTTGTTCTCCAAGGGATGCTTGATCCCCGAGCTTCAGGAGCCTGCCACGTGGGAGATGCTGAGGGGGCGGTTGAGGAAAGGAGGGAGGATTATGGTGAATGTTGGAGGGAGCTGTGTGGAGCCGGAGAGTAGGCTCAGAGATGGGAAGGTTGTTATGGAAGAAACTCTGAGGGCGATGAAGGAGGTTTTCGGAGAGGAGCTGTTTGTTCTCAATCTTGGGAATCGCAAAGACGATAGCTCTCTTGCTCTTACCGGGGACTTGCCTCCACTCGAGGAGTGGGAGAAAAGACTTCCCGGACCCTTGAAACGTTACACTCAGATGTGGATGCCCTACTCTGCTTAGTGCTCCTTGGCTCACCATCTGTTTGTATTTATTCCTCTGCGAAATCTTCACTTTTTCTCCCCTTTTCAGGTAAGTGAATCCCATTTTTTCGCACAATGCGATGATTCTTGGAATAACTGGGAATCTATTGTGCACTGGGTTGGTTCCTTTCCTTTTAGTAAAAGTACCTCTTCATATTGTGTGCATAGATTATTTTAGTTCTTTTTATTTTTAAAGTGATTTTGTTTAGTTCCCAACTCTATAAAATGTTTCTTACTTAAATTTTATTTATTGTATTTCTAAGGGTTTAGGTAGATGATGTTTTACTTTTTTAAAGCCGTGGTCCTATATACAGGTTTAGAAAAATTAGATGTTTGAGTGTTTGGTAATTGCAATCTTAGAAACTAATTTGAGAGTTTGTTTTAGAATTTTATAAGTTATATATAAGTTAAGTTATTGGTTCAACCTTGCATTTGTATCTCTTGATTTGAGAAACAAAACGTAGAGTGATTCACTATGTGCTTTTCTAGTTTTTGGTCGGTGCAATCTAAACCCAAGGGACTCTAAGTGGGGATATTAACTTGCACAATTAATTATTGTCAGAAAAAGTTCAGGTATGATTTTCTAAAGTAGAATCAGTTTAGTCTCCACTGGGACACAAACACGGATTAAATTATACTGTAACTGACTCCTTAGCCAAATTTTCATTTTGACTTTTCTCTAACATCTTCACATTAAGATATAAGTTCTATAGAACGATCTAATCTTTTGTTTTATAAGTCCTTTTATTGAAGTTCGATCATAACAATAAATTTATATTTTGAAAATATATGGTCACAAATAAAATATTAATGAGAGTGGGAAGATCTTTATACTAGAGTACAAATTACAATATAATCTTAAAAGTGATGTGACACATGGGAATCACAAAAATTAAATTAAAATTTGATAAAGTGACTTATACAACAAGTACATCAGAACCCACTGATTGCAGAATTAGCATTATCACAATCTCTCAGCAAGCGAGTTAGCTGAATTAGTGTAAAGATGCTCAGAACCTAGAAAAGATGTAAACATGCATTGCCATGTCATGAATCTAATGTATGAATAACATTACTCAAAGCAAATTCATTTGTTTCTTGTTTTTAGAATTTTTGAGTGACTTGTCGACCTTAATTTCTAATATCAGTTTTCTTTTTTTCTGACATGAAGGATTGTAATTGAGATTATTCTCTTCTGATTTTACTGCAAGTTATATGTCAAGTATTATCTTTGTTTGGTTGGAGTCTTAAGTCAAAACTAAAAGACTGTCTATCAATTTTATTCTTTCGGTTTTTCTCAAAATTATTAAAATTCAGATTTGCAGAATTTCTCTATTCCAAATAATAACTAGCATTGGATATAAATAGATTTACAAAGTGAAATATAAAGTTGATGGTATTGTGGATCAATAGAAGGTTCGCTAGGTTCGCTTTGTAGCAAAGGGATACACTAAGTAAAATGATTAGACTTTCTTGACACTTTCTCCCTGTTGCCAGACTAACTACTATTCGATTCATTCTATCTCTTGGTTCTTTAAATGATTGATATTCAATTAGATGTAAATAATGTTTTTTTATATAGAGAATTACATAAAGAAGTCTATATGCAATTACTTCTTGGTATGAAATCTGTAAAGACGAATAAGGTATATCATTTACACAAGTCTCTTCGTAGCCTCAGATAGGCCAACTTACAATGGTATGACATGCTATCTTCCTATCTTATTTTACATAGCTTCAAACAAACATTTGCATATCACTCTTTATTCCTTCTTGAAACTTTCCAATCAAAGCATCACTATCTTATTAGTACGATATCATATTAACTGAAGATGATAATTATGAAATAAAATAATATCACCACGTATTTGACCAAAGTTTTATAATTAAAAATTTTAGCAATCTGATGTACTTTATTGGTTTTGAGGTTGGAAAGGTAAGAAAGTCATACAAGTATCTCCATAAAAGTATATTCTAGATCTTTTGAAAGATACAATAATGTTAACTTCTGTTCTGGTTTCTACGGTCTCTTCCAAAATTACAAAAAATACTAGTTTTAGTATGGGCCAAAAATTCATGCAAAGATACAAAAGCTCATGCTATTGAGTCGGTAAAGCGTGAGCTAGGCAATGGATGCTAAAACCTTGAGAGCCTCAGAATCTCTCAGCACTTGGACATATCCTTAACCATCAAATCAAAAGAGTTTTTCTGTTATGTTACGATTATTATTATACTTATTAATTCAATATTACGTTTTGTGTGAGTTTAGCCTACGTTACTTCTAATTAAATTTTTATAATTATTTTTTCTTGCATAATTATTCTTTTTTGCATTATGTGTGGGTCTAGCCCATGCATAATGCATTTATTTTTAATTTTTTTTTTCATTGTGCGTGGGTCTAGCCCACGTATATTCTTTTTATTTTATTTATTTTATTTTTTTTGCTTTGTGTGTGGGTCTAACACATGCATACTCTATTTTTTTTCCCATTATTCGTGGGTCTAGTCCATACATACTTTGCCGCCACTCTCTTCTCTTTTATTTTTTTTAATATTTTTTTAAAAATTGCGTGGGGGGTCTAGCCCACGCAAACTAAATTTATTTTTTATTTGAAAATTCTTTTTCAGATATGCGTGGGTTTCTGTGTGGTAGAGTGGGTTTGGTCCACGCTTCTCTTGTGGGTCACACAGTCCATGCATCTTTTGGTAGCTAATTGCATATTTTCTTGTTGTGAATAGTGGTGAATTTCTCAAAGATCTTATTACTCATCATCAAGCTTCTTTGCGAATTTTGTGATATCTCAAACAAGTTTTTGGTTAAGGAATTTTTCTTGATGCTAATAGTGAAGTGAAACTTTAAGTTCTTTTGCGATTTCGATTGAACATTCATTGAAGTTGACCGAGCAAAGAAGAAGTGACAATAATATTAACTTGAAGAAGATTATTTGCAAGAACATTGTACTTATCAAATTTTTCTTCTTGTGACAATAAAAGAGACTACACCTCTTCAAGTGTACAAGGGTCAAGATGTAAGGAAAGTGATGAATGGATCATACTTATATGATAAGCTACTACGAATCGTTTCGATGTGATCTTCGATACTAAGAGGGGTACCAATAGTAGATAAAGTCTCAACAATCTTCTTAAAACATTGAAATTGAAATATCTTATTCAGGAGTACGTGATTGTATTTGAAGTTTTTTAACCCGTACTCGAATTTGAGATGCATAGTATATTTTTAGTTTCGACCAGATTTGAGAAGAAGTATCAATTTCTACTATTTTTTTGTAAAGATTGAATTTGACACACGCAAAGATGAATTGATCACTCACTTTGTTAGCAAGCGCATCAATGTCAATGAAATACTTTAATGAAGCATCATTATCTTTCATGAAATACAAGAGTTTCAAACCACGAACAATTGTCAAAACCTATTATCGAATTCAGATAAATTTTGAATATTTACTGTAGTAGAGAAAGATGAAGCTATAATGATTCTGAATAACATGTAAAGGATAGCAATAAGAGATAAAAGAAGAAGAAACAGAAACCCAGGGAAGAAACAGAAACCGAGGAAAGAAACAAAAATGTATTTTATTACTGAATTGAAAATCAACAACACCTATACAAGCAGAGATGCTTGATTATGCATGGAAACGTATATAAAACATGTACACATATATTATGTAACGGTCCTTAGTGAAATAGTTGTGTTGTTCCACAAGTGAAAGCCAACTTTCACTTAGTAAAACAATAAAAACCTTCTTATACTGAACAAGTTCTATTCAGTCTTGTCTTTTATTAAAAACGACCATGTGAGACTAATTAAATAAATGAATTATTATCAATGTGTAACCGTTGTAAAATCTCAAGGATTTGTACAGTGTAGACTCAATCAAGAGTTTGATGATAGAATTAATTGGTGAAGTTCAGTTTCGGGACGAAATTGATGGGTGCAGTGGTAATAACATAATTAATGTTATTATTACTTATACATAGGGATTTCACTTTTATTATAGTAATAATAAATTATGAATTAGTGATGAATGTGAGTGATGTTGGTTGACTAGGGTCTGGAAAGAATAGCAATAGCATTAGAGTGCAGATGAGGAGGGTCCAGAAAGATTAGTGTTGGAAGAGAAGGTCGTTTTCAACGTGCGGAGCTAGCAGTGATAAGGGAGAAAAGGTAGTAGGCATCAGCATCAACCTCAGACTCTCGGAGACAGAGTCAGAAGCTTAGCGTCAAAAAGAAGAGTTCCATCACCACCACCTGCTCCAATGCCAAATCCAGAGAAAATAACAGTCAAAACACTCGACATTCCAATCACTGTGTTGCTCATATAAATTCTTCCGAAAAAGTTATGTTGACACTACTGCTCATTGTGCACCTTCATTTAACGTTGATTTTTTTTAATAAAATATTGTATAAATAAAATAATAATATTTATAAGTGTTATATGGATGTAGAAGGTGAACAACCCAAATTCTTCAGTGTACACACACATGATACATATATCATCTCAATGAGCAATCAAAACTGTAACAGCAAAGCACTGTTCTTAATTTTATTTTTGCTGGGTTTGCAGTAATTTTTTTTTTTAATTTTAATTTCAATCCGGATTAACAATCCTTTAAATGAATTTAGCCTGTATATTTTTGTATTGGCTTTATAAGGATTAAAATTTGGGTAATTTATAAAAATACATGAACTAAAATTGGTTTTGAAAGTTGGAAAATAAGATAAATTTTTGATTTTTTTTTAAGAACTAAAAAGATTAGTAATCATTTATCTTTAAACATAAAAGGGATGAGACTCTCCAAACTTTGGATCAACAAAGCGTGTGTTAATGAATTGTTTAAGATCGGTTTGAAAATAAATAAAATTTGCAAATAAATGTTTATAGATTAGTTAAATTTTTATTTTTATTTTATTTTCATTTTCACAATCCTGATTAAATCAATTCACAAAAATGAGTTGGTTTGATTCAAAATAAATTAAACATAATATTGTGTACATGTTCAAAATTTTCTAGTAAATAATATATTTTATTATAATCGCTTTATTTCAACTAAATAATTGTAAAATTAGAAAAGACGTTATCAGTATAACATGACACTATAAGTATAATAAGAATAAAAAAAATACATCACATTAGTTTGATTCAATTTTATGAAAATTGTATATATAGAAAGGGGACTTGTAATGATGTCATTTTCCCTAAAAACAACGAGAATGATTAATTTCGAATATTAAACTAAACTGCACAACTTACATTAAAATAATTACTTCAGAATTTATTAAAATTTCGCATAACTTTAAAATATCTAAAAGATTATAGTTATAAAAATTAAAATTTTTAAAAGTTATAGGGTTCAAATCTTGAGATTGTGCCCAGGAGAATCCTCAAATGTATTGCATGTTTAAAGAAAGGTGCTTCAATTTTCTTATATTGAAAGAGGATGAAGTTGCTCTTAATAAAATTAATTGCCACACTGTATTAGTTAGGTAATCCTTTAATAATGACATCAAGATGTTTGAAAAGAGTGATAGGTTGACTAGTTAAAGCTAAAGCATCCAAGAGATCACAAGTTTATTTGTAAAAATAATCATAAACTTTTCCGTAAACTTGATAAGCATGTTTGCTTCCAGGAATGCATGAAAGAAAAGAAGAAGATAGAGTAGAAAACGTTATTACTTCCAATGGATATACAAGATTCAATGTAATTCTCTGTCATTTTCAATCAAAAATCAAGGTGAAATTGAAGGATTTATTTGAAGAGACCAAGAAGAAGGAATTGAGATTGTAATTATTTAACTTTGCTATTCATATCATATTGAAACAATATATGAAAATAAAATAAGAAGAGACAGAAAAAATGTTATGAAAACATCAAAAGTATTTTCTTATTTTTGAGAAGAATACAATTGACACCTACCTAACTAATAAAAAAAAAACTAATCTAGAGCACAAAGTGATATGTAAGGAAACAGTTAAAAAAATAGTTCCTATATACAATGTTCACACATTCACCAATTTGATATTTTTGAGTTAATAAAGTATGTGTTTTATCATATTGAAGTTGGTAATTTTATGCCCAGAGATCATGTCTTATCGTAATATTGCAACTTTACACATCTTTCACTTCATATCCATTTCACAGTGGACAGTATCAACAATGACATTATAGAATGGAGATTTCAGAGTTCGAAAACAAATTGGAAGAATGAATTTGTGGACCGGTTCCAAATTGGATTTGACTAAAGGATGATGAGTACTGATGAAACATTACATGGTGGATATCATGAACAACCATCAATTATTATAGGAGTGGCAAATCATTAACGCAGTATAAGATAATTGTTTTATAACTTCTTTTTGTCATAATCTTTAATTTCTTTTGGGAAGAAAATAATCCTACAAAACTAATATAAATAAGATATTTATGGGTGACTTGCATTTAAGAATGGAATGAAATTTATTTTTTAGTGTTTTGTCTTCACCACTATATTGAGTTTTGAGCCAATCTTGCGATCCATATCTATTCATTCTCATCAGGGAACACTGCTGGAACAGAAAACGACAAGAGAAAAGGCGGGAAGGTTTCGTAAATGGTTTAATTATTGTATTTGCAGGGACGAATGAAGACTAGGCTTGATAGGGATGCCATCTTCGACATGTCGGAGATTCTAGAAACACTTTTTCCACAATACTGTTAGTGCTACTTCTCCTTGCTCTTTCATTCTTCTACTCCAAACACGCACTACACTTCTGTCCCTTTTCCATTTTCCTTAGATGAATTATTATCTGAAATGAAAGATTCAGATCAAATTATAAAATCTAGTTCTTAATTTCAGATATCTCTTTGATTTTCTTGTTATCAATACATTTTCAAATAATAACTGTTTTCTGCTTTCTGTACTACCATGACTAATTGATATGAAGTATGGTGTTGAATTCCCATTTACTGCATATTTAGCTATTTTTCTGAATTGAAATCAATCACACCTAGAGTATTCAGTGTCCTTCACATGATTAGATCTTCCAAGTTTTACTACGTATCCCTCAAACACGTCGTGTTTTATAGCTATTCAGCTGGCCTCACGTGTCCTGTGTCGCAAAATGCCAGGGTTCGGGTTGTCGTGCTCTATTTGTAAGCTGCAGAGAGGTTCTGTGGGCCTGGTAAGCTTGTAAACGTTAACCACTTCATTATTTTACTCTACATTTTCGTTTTTACTTTTACAACTCGTGATTACTAGTTACAATTTGGCAGTGTATATGAAGGAAGGGTTATTGGCAGCTAGAAGCCACCTATCAGCTAAGACAGATAAATGCTGTTGTTAACCCGTTTTAGTATGTGTGATGGATTTAATTTTCCTGCTTTGGAACTCTCTGATAAAAAACATGAATTCATTTCTTGGTTATATCAGAAGACACATTACATAGCACATCCGAGTGGAAGAATAACAGGAGGCATCTACGTTAATTGATCAAAACTGTAACCAATTCAAAAAAAATTTAATACTTTAAATTTATAGATTCTTCTTACATATATGTTACTGACTTGTTTTTTTTTACACAACATCAAAATTTATATTTACAATTGTACTTTGTGAACGTGTTATCAAAAGACAATGATTTCAAGTGATTCCGGGAACATGTTCCAAACGTTATCTTCCAGTCCCACACAACATCTAATGATTTCCAAAAATAATTGATATGTTTATAAATATGGGAAATTGTGTTGCTAAAATTTCTTTAATTTCGGTGTATAGACAATTCACAATGTGGAGCTGATGAAATGAGCAAGTTAATTTCGAAGAAAAAGTTGACTAGTAGTTTTTGTCCTATTTTATTAGGTAGAGGATGTTACAATAGGTTCAATCAATTTTGTTAGTATAAGTTGTGATATTGTGATATATAATAAAGTAGAGTTTAAACTTAATTCAATTTTATAAATTGATTTATGAATTTAAGTTTGTATTTATTTATATAGTATAATTTGGTATATTATATTATATTAACTAAATATATTATATTATCATAAAACTAGTAGCTATAAAAATATAGCATAATTCCTTGCTTTTAATTTCAATAAGTGTACAAATTTATTTTTGAAAAAAAAAAACCGATTTATCACTTAAAATTATAAACATTTCACTTTAATAAAAAAAATGGAATAGTAATGATTTTATCATTTCTCACTAATATGCCTTTTATTTAAAAAAGAATATTAGAAAACTTGTTTTTATCATTTCTCACTAATATGCCTTTTATTTTATCTACTGGAGCGAGGCACATGGGTGTGGGTCGCAATTAGATTCCACGTGTAGGGTAAGACATGCTTCAACCATATGATGAATGTTTTGATACACGTCTGTGACATATTTTTCTTTCTCTGAATATCTTCCAATCATTCAATACATCTAGAATCAGTGACGATAGGGGTAAATGTTATACTGAAACTTCAAAAAGATGCACACTGTGTGTAGAAAGTGTTTAGAAGAGTTCATGGGAGCTTATTTAAACTCATAAGTACCTTCATTCCTCTCTCGGAGTGAGCTTATTTCAACATGTTTTATTATTTAATAACTTATCAAAATAAAACTCTTTTTAATTTGTTTTAATAGAAGCTTTGTGAAATTTATGATATTTCCTCACGTGTTATTTATAAATGGTTAACTAAATTGTTTACCTAAATACACCTCAAATCTAAGTGTTCAGATAGTGGAGTTTGTATAAATCTGTTGTTGCTAAATGCTAATTGAAATTGTGATTGGAGTGGCTGTAGTTGTTGGCACTGCAGTGAATGGGACGCATGGGATTCTTCTCAGGAAACAGGAATCAGAATCTTGTTCAATTGAAAACTTCTCAGCCTAGTTGTAGAAATTTTACACCTTCTGGTTGGCTTAGGCCAGCCTAAGCTAAAAATATAGAAGCTATATAGCTAGCACTAATCATTCTGCCAAATTATCATATGTTCCTAATTATTGTGGTCTGTTTTAATTAATCGCACATTAAGGCACCAACACTCATCCTTAACCATCACAATACACCCATAACAGCTTTCCAAACTTGCAAAACATAGATTCTACAATAGCCTTTTATATTAATTAATTAACAACCAATTTAAAATATAGTTGCGTTCTTATATTAAATGAAAATTTTTAAAAACAGTTTGAAGTTTAACCATTGTAGAATTGTTATAGTATGGTGATCAATATAAAAAGTCCTTTTTATATCACTTATCTTATCAATTAACTTAAAAAATTTGTAAAAAAAGTCACCGTCCACCTTGCTGTTGGTAGATATCAACATGTATTAAAGATTAAAAATAAATTAACATATATTGACATATATTTAAAGATTAAAAGAATAATAAGTTAAATACAAAATGAAAAAAAAAGTCTAAAGTGGTAATATTAACATATATTTAAAGATTAAAATAATAATAATAATAAGTAATTAAGTTTAGAAATTTATTTGACATTTTAAGAGCTCGTTTATTTTTATTTTTATTTTTTTTTATTAGTTTAGAAGCTAACATGATAGTGACAAATCCTACCACTTTCAAAAACTAAAATCACTATTTACTTTGTTTAGATATTTAGACATTCAGCGTATGGTTTTTGCTTATCAATCAGATCTTATAAGGTGGTATTCATGTGATTTTGCTACATCACTAGTGTTGCCCTAGTTAATTAATTGTATCTAATTTTTTAGTGGAATTGTCATGTTATGTATTGCCATTATAATTATAATTTTTTATATTTATGATATTTTTTACAAATAGTTTATAAGACTTTACAAAAGTTTATTTTATATGAATTTTTATAAAAATCTGTAAAAAAAATCTCAAAATATAAAATATGAAACATACTGGTTAAGGGAACAAGCTTTTTCTATAGTGTAGGACTAATATTATAAGTTCAGAATCTCCTCTTCACCATTTACTCTAGCTATAATTGCGTCATCTTCATACAATAATACAAATAAACGTGATAGTTTTCTCAGTTCTTTAATTCAAATTTGTTTAAAATCACGTTGTTTCCGTTGGTTCACGTCAAATTGGAATAACAAGAATAATGAAAACATGAAGGAGTGGGATATGAGAATGTCACAGCGTATGAATGCATTAATTATCCATGGGATGCATGGTTGCCTGGGTTCATTGTTGGTCCTCAGTCTCAGTCACATGTTTGTATAGTAAAGACTTAACAGTGTGTTGGTGAAAAAGGAGGAATATTAATACTATTCCGAACCTATAAAGATAAGGTGTTCCTATTCTTACGTCTACACACAAACCCTCTTTTTGTTACATAGAAGATGTTCATCTAAAGTCATAATCTCTCCCAGGAATATATGAAAAGGAAACAACAGTGACGATATGTCGTGTCGTGCAATCTCATAATTCCTCTCAACTTCATAGCAACACATTCAAGAGGATCAATTCAATTGCTATACACGTACAGGGCTTCAACACAAAATTATAGGATAGTATTTCTCTGAGATGACGAGACTTGTAAAAGATTTGTGATAAACAGCTGAAACGGTTTGACAAAAATATCTCTAGAAGGTCAAGGGATAGAAGGAAAACAGAGTTTTGAATGGATAATTGATCTAGAATCAATATTTTAAAGATAGCTCAACATGCTCTATCCTATAACAAGTACTGATAAAGTGGTTGACCTCGGAGTTGGAATGATAGTTGAAATTTACATTATTTGAATAAGAAAAATTATTATTAAACAAGTTAATTATAAAAATTAGCTGGAGTGGAATTGAATCCTAAAGGTAAAGAAGAGAAGGGAGTATTGTACGAGGTCTCTGGAAAGAAGTATGTATAACTTAAAAAATTCATAATCAAATGGGCAAGTGATACAAAAAAGTGTGGAATAGTCGGATCTTTAAAAAAATTGTTTTTTCATCTGAGACTATATATATCAGATTACCCACTAGAGCTATAGTTAGAAAAATATATATGTTAATAATAAATGATGTTATATTATTTTATTTTATTGGCAAATAATGTATATTGTATATAGTTTATATTATGGTAAAGGAATCTATTAATCATGTTTTCTTCATATGCTGCAAAACTTATTTGGTGTGGAAGGAATGGTATGATGGGATGAAAATTCCAAAAATAGTGCTATCAGACAATTAAGAAGTTAACTTTTGAAAACATAGGACTGTGGAAAGGAAAATCGAGAGGTAAGTATGGAATATTTTATGGAGTCCCAGAGTGTCATTTTTATAGAAATTTTAAAGGTATTTCATGATATAGAATTCAACCTACGGCAAGTTAAACTTTGTTCTTGAGAGTGACACATAAGAACAAATTCTGTCCGCTGTGAACGATCTATTTAGTGGTGCTACTCACCTCAGTTTCTCTAAACTGAAGGCATGTTTGCTATGATTCCGTTGTTGTAAATGTCTTCCTGTAATAATTGTGGAAGAAATATTGGTTTTGTTCATACGGATGTAATTTTGTTTGGAATTTATTTATATGGTTGAATTTAATAAAAGGTTACAACAACGAACAACTCATTCTTACAAATATGATTTTAAAAAGAAAAAATCATACTTCTAAATTTTTAAAAATTGTATCTAGGGCACATTATGAATTTTCTTTTTTACTGAAATTGGCTATGTAAACATGATTTTAGTATGATTTTTTTTTTTCCTGAAATCAGGGATCCAAACATAATTTCAGTATTTGTTTTTATAATGTTTATGGCTCCAAGTATGACTTCACCTTGAATTTTTTTTTATCTCAACTTCACTGTCATGAACATATTTAGTTTAAGTTTGTATTATGGGCATCTCTAACTCGACTTTACTCTCTGAGTATCTTTAACTTGATCTCATCAACCTTGCGTTCATAAATTTATACAAGGTTTTGTTATACAAATGTCTTGTTTCTGTATGTGTCTATTATTAACATAAAAGTAAAAGTTTTGTGCAATATATAAAAAGATTTTATTTTTGTATATACATATTGTATTCGTATGTACCTATTACTATGTTATGTGATTTAAGCATGGCTTTATATATATATATATATATATATATACACTTTTATCATTGCAAATATTCATTCAAATATTATTATTTTATCTATAGAAGGTTATCTTCTAAACATTGTTTTTAGATAACTAATAAAACCAAATAATATAATTAATTAATTTTATATGTAAAAATAAGATTAATTGTGTTGTAAATTTTTTTGTTAATTTTTTTCTTGAGAGTCAAAAATAAATTAAATTAAAAAACATACTTTAGATGTGTGTCAATTTTTATACAACTCAACGTACTTGAAAATGCATCCTAAACACTTTTCCTAGATAAAAGTAAAAATAAAGCTAAACTAAAAAAACACTACCAAATATTAACATTTTAATACGAACTTCTTACTTTACATACATTTATGTTTTTCTAATATGACAAATCAAAAAATAAGATAAAATAACAATAATATCTAACAATACCCATCTATGTGAATCCAATGTATCAGTAGAGTCAGGATACCTCCTTGAATCCCCAAACAATGCACATCCTAATAATCTCAACACGGGTAGCTCTTTTTCTAAAGATACTTTGTCTCGATCACACACCACATCATTCACAAACATTGATACTACATCATACAATACATAAACATTCATCCAATTCATTAATAAACAAATAATTACAATATTTATGAAAAATAATCAAACTAGCTTCCCTTACACAAATTCAAAAGACAAGTAATTAAAATATCCATTAAAAATATTTAAGTTAGCTTCCCTTAGCTTTATAGAATAGATATACTCAAAAACCCTAAAATCATGGACAATCTTCATCTACTCAACGTTAGGAATCTAGGAATGTCCTCTGATTATCAATCTGATGAGATTGCAAATCTAGAGAGAAGGTAGAAAACTTTAAAGAGAAATTGTTTGAGAGATTTGAGAGATGGTGATTTTCATAAGAATGAAACTCTATATCTTCTTAAAGAAAGAGATAGATTTAGTAGTTTTTATAAATAAAATATCTTCTTATAATTGGTGGTTTTATTAGAATAAAACATAATATATTCTTAGGAAAAGAGTTGATAGTTTTTACAAAAATAAAACAGAATATTTGCTTAGACAAATAGAATATTTTTTTAGAGACAATATCTTCAAGAAAGATTATCTTCTGAGAGAGAATTGATGTTTGTTATAAAAATAAAAAGTAAATAACTATATTTTATTTAGTTAAACAACTCTTCTGTTAGAAAAATAGGTATTATCTTATTTATCTCTAAAATTAAATTTTAGGTTAGTTTTTATTACATAGCTATTTTGTAGGATATTTTGTTAATTGACCGGAAGCATTAAACCTTAGTCATGTTCCTATATAAAATGTTATTTCTTAAACACATATTTATTAGTTAATACCAACATATTCGAAGATAATATTCTATAATAAATAATCTCTTTCATGTATATAATAATATTTATTATCATTAAAATATTATATCAGAAGGATCATTCAGTGTTCTTAACATTCAAAGGTAAACATTATGTTTGCCTATATGAAAACGTCAAACTTTATTATATAAAAACATCAAATAGTCATAGTATTGAATTATACTTAAATATAGGCATCACGTTATATTACATCAATTCATAATTTAAACATCATATTTTATCTAATATAAGTATTGACTTTCCTCTAATAAAAACATTGAGTTATTATTCTAATACAAGAAGTGTTCTACAGTGTATCAATTCAAAAGGCCAATGGGAAGGTCTCTTCATTTGGGTAGGGAAACATGGGAACAAGAAACGATACAAGAGGGTCCGAAAGTAAGAAGCACTATACATACATGTAAATCTGCGCTATGCTTCATTTCTCCTGCCGTTTTGTTGTATGCGGCACTCAATTAGAGCTTATTTATGTACAAATGTTTTTTTTAAAAAAATAAATAAATAAATCTTTTCAAAGAAAGTAACGACAGAATGGATAGTCACGTTAACTCATAATTTGTACATGCAAAACCAAAACTTCATTTGGATCGAGTATTTTTTTTTTCATTTTTTATTATAATAATAAATAATTTTATCTCAAACACATTTAGGTATCTAAGTGTGAGTTTAAGTTCCAATTTATTAGGTATGAATGAGAAAGTTGAGCAACATATATGAAAAAGAAGACCCACAAACCTAATGCCTTAAGGTCTTGGGTTGAAGGTGGTGTCATTTCCTTGTATGGGTTGACTCAGTTCTCATTCTTGTGAGATCTCCCCAGTTTGCCCTCTCGTTTGTGATTAAGGTATTCGTATTTGAAAATGTTTCCGCTCGAGGGGAGTGTACCAATGTGGAAGAGAGGACTCTCACTTGAGGGAGAGATTGTTAGGTATCGAAGTGTGAGTCTAAGTCTCACATTGGATATGAATGAGAAAGTTGAGCAACATATAAGAAAGAAGACTCACAAATCCAATGCCTTAAGGTTTTGGGTTGAAGGTGATGTCATTCCCTTGTATGAGTTGACTTGGCTCTCATTTTTGTGAGATCTGAAGATGAATCATTTTCTAAAAGTTTATTATTTAAGTTTATTAAAAATTATATTGAACAATAACATATTCAACAGCTGAAGTTACTAACGTGGAATGTGAAGATGAATGAGGAGGAGGCTTTGTGCACCTTTAAGTTTATTAAAAATTATATTGAACAATAACATATTCAAAAGCTGAAGTTACTAACCTGGAATTTGAAGATGAATGAGGAGGCTTTGTGCAGACTTTGTCCACTATAGGCTTCTTGTGAATGAAGAAGCAATGAGAACCAAGGAATTAAAGGAGTAAAGCTCATAGGAGCAATGAATAGTGGAGTTCTATATTAAAGGAGTCATGCTTCACTAATTCATAATGAATTTATTTATTTTTCTTCACTTTATGATGTTTGTTAAGTTATTGCTGTATTCTTCGGGAAACCGCAAAATTAGTTTAAAATTGAATAAAAAAACAGTTATTTGCTTATTAAGTATAGCCCACAAAACGATTCTTGTAGCATCTCATATGGCAGCAATATACCTATCATCCTAGCAGACTAAATAATTATAACACAAGTAATAGATTGAGTTTTTCCATATAATAATAAAAGTATTGTCTTAAAAAAGATAAAGTTTTTATCTATGGGACTTTAAGCAGTGAGGAGGCATAGGAAAGTGGCCTAGTGGGGCATATGAAAAAGGAAAAGTCTACTTCAACGATGCTTAATTAGAATTTGTGTAGGTTGTTTGGTGCCAATTTTTTTTATCCAAACATGTTCTCTGGTTTTCACGCAGACTCACGGAAATTTTGAATTCCTCAAGGAATAGGAGGGCATACCCATATTTTATGCCAAAAAAATTCCCTTTTTTTTCCTGTAGAAGGGATTATTGTAGGACATATAGGTTTTGTCATGAACATTTATGATTTTTATTATCAGTTTTATATTGGCATATAATATAATCTGTTAGATGACAAGTCTACTACAAAATTAGAAAACTATGATCGCATTTATTAAAGAGTACGTATGTTATAATCATACAATTTCTAAAGCATATTTTGTTAAAATAATTTTGTGATATAATTAACTTGCATATTAACTATATGTAATAAAAAAAATTGAAGTTTACAAGTGTATGTCCTGTATACACATGGGAACAAGTAATATATTATTTTACTTTCACATGTTAGATTAAGTATACTTTTTATTATTTATGATCTAAGTTTTACATAATTATATTACAGTGACTTTAAGATGAGGATGTATTATTTATACTTATATTATAAATAATGATTATTGAATACCTATATATACATATACAGAGACATATATATATATATATATGATATAGTATGTTTTTGAATTTTAGATATATAAAAAATAAATTAGTTTTTGAGAATTTAAATAAATTGAGCGTTTTACTATATTTTGTGAATTATTCAACTTAGCTATGTGAAAAAGAAAAATTGGTTTAAGGAAAACCAATAGGGTGTGCATTTAAGAGAGATAGAAAAAAATTGAAAAAAAAAAGAATTAAATATCTAAGTGAAAAAAAAAACTAGTAAAAAGGAAAATTAGCATGGCTCACTTAACTAATGTCCAATGCTTGTTTAAGTTCAAGATTTTGTAATTTCTCTTATATGAATCCAAAGATATAATATATATATATATATATATATATATATATATATATTTATTTTGAAAAGCAAAGAATGAATACAATAAACACTTAAGGGATATTCCAATCCTTATAAAACACACCTTATCCAAGAATCAGTGTCTCAACTATCAAAACAAAAATCCAAACAAAAAGACACTTTACACAACAGAACAGAAAACCAAAACTAAGGCATTTGAAAGAGAACAACCAAAAACCAGGAAGATAACAATACAAAAATAGACACAAATACATATTCACTTACATAATTGGGAAGGGGGTCATCCAACATACCTCAAAGTTACTATGCCAAAGACTGGAGGCACAATACTGGAAATAAAATTCAATCTGAAAAAGAAAATGAGGTTCTCCTCATCTTATACTTAGCCCACAGACAGCTCTTAAGTTGAGTTAAACTAAAGATTTCATCAACATCTACAATTCCATCCTTGAATACTACCTTGTTTATGTGACCACAGCCCTTTCTAGGATATATATATATATATATATTATAGAATTTTTTTGTGTGGAAAATTCATTACAATTCATTAATTTGCTTCTATATGATAATTATCAGTAACTAATAATTTATTATTGGGATTAGATGTTACTAGACTTAAAATCATGTAACTTTCTAGTTAAAAAAAAAGTTTTATTTAGTTAGATTGCCCTTTTCCATATATAATGCTTATATGATACGGCTTATCTTTTACTCATTTTATTGGGATTTGATTGAAATTAAAAAAAAAAAATATACTTTTAAAGATAACACCTCGTTGAAATTAATACTAAGATAAGTTAATTTTATTTACACATATTTAAATCTTTCATCAACAAAATTGTTAAAGAACTGAAATTACAAGTTTAATTATTACTAATATAATTTGAATATATGATTGCATGAAGGGAGATTTAGTAAATTTCAACTTTAACTTCTCATCCATATTTCACACTTTTATGCATTGCACACTAGTTATTTGACAAATAAAAAAAATCTATTCCTATTCTTTTAATATTTATTTTATTTTAAGAATTAAATAAGTTTTTAATTCCTAGTTGATTTTCAAATTTTTCTTTTATTTATATTAAGTCAAATTTTTCTTTTATTTATATTAAGTGATGAGTTGATTATTAAGTAATGAGATTATTGATTGAGTAAAACTGATACAAATATTTTATTTTTACAATTTTTTTTCTATTTTGGTCTCATAAATTTTTTACTAGTGTTTTTGGTATGTCATTGTAAACTTTTAAGTAGTAAAATAAATGTGTGTAGAAATTTCTTCTCCATGTGGTAAGTAGAATGAGGAATGATAAAAGAATCCATATATACGCAAATATTTGTGGATAGAATTTGTAATGAAAGAATAAATAAATATTTTTAATAGTTATATGTGGATTAATAAATATTTCAATTACCTGTTTGTTAATGTGATTGATATGAATATCATAGTATTTAATTCAAAAATATTCCCTACTTGTTAATAATTATTATAAATTTTATTTTAGTATTTAAAAATATTTAAATAAACAAAAATAAAATTATTGGTAAAAAATATTAATTTTTAAATAATTTTTAGAATTTAATTTTATATATTTATATCTTTTTAGACCTATAAAATTGAAGTTATTTTTAAAATATTAATTTTTAAAATTTATATTTTATGGTATAATTTATTTATTTTTTTCAAATAAGATCAAATTATTTACATTAATATTTTATTACTTATTATGTAATTTTATTTGAATTTTACTTAAAATTAATTTTTTATAAATTTATATTTCTAAAGAATTGTTTTGGAATACATTTTTTTAAAATTTAAAAAGCAAAATAAATAATTTGTGGATATTTTTTCAACGTTACCCACCGCTCAACACAATGGATAATAAAGCAAATTATTTTTTGACCAAACAGGATAGCTGATAGACCGTATGCACGCCTGTCCTGTTTTCATACCTACTAGCACCGGATGATCTCTTGCAAATTTATTGTCATTCGTTTTGCTCACATTTTAATCAGAGAAAAACCTTGGAAAAATAAATTCCCCACAAATCATAAATTCTCTTTACGGATATCACCCTTAAATACAGAAAATAAAAATAAAAAAGAGATGTAAGGATTAGGTCATTGCTTGCATCACATTAATTTATTTATTTTATTTCAACCTAGTTGCTGATATCAAGTAACGGGAAATACATCTCTTAAAGGATGTTAGCTAACAATAAGGATCAAAATGTAAAAATATTATGAGTTCAAAGCAAAAGTTTTCTTATTGAGAATAAAAAGCAAAATCCACTAATTTATTGGAACCAAAAACTTAGTTAAACTAAAAAATATATACACGTATAAATTCCGTTAGATTGTTGACGTAGTTATTTAATAAATAATTGATTACTTAAAAGAAAAATAAGAATCAAACTAGCAATAACTTTTATAAAATACTAAAAAAATAATTTTAAAAGTAAATTTGCAAAATTTATTAGAGTACAAAATCTTACGCGAACATTATACTAATCCTTTAAGATTTTGATATTTTTATTTATATTCATTCAATTATAGGAAGGAGATAGTAATATTAACATTCTAATTGAAGAGATAAGTGAGGGTAATATCCACTTAAAAAAAGTTGTTATCTCTAATATAAAAAAATTATGACGTTTTCTGAAGAAGTAAGATTAAGAGCTAAGTATTAATTCATAGGTTTCTTATCCTAAATATTGTTAAAAAATCGAGACAGCATTATGTACTTTGTTTATTCTAATAAAAAAAAAGAAAATAATGTAAATGTGCTAGATAGCATATTATTTTAAAAGAAATATATAAGAGATAGATGGTTGAAGCTGTTTAGCATAATTGTTGTTGTTTTTAGCTCGTTGAAGTTGGTTAGCATTATTTATTTTTTATTATTAACCGTAGATCACATTTATATATGCTTACTTCTAATTGGGTAGTTTACAACTGTTCGAATTACTTTATAATTGTTAAAGAGACGCTTTAAAATATAATTATGTTTTCATGCATGAATAATATCTATTAATTTTATTTTAAATTTATCATAATATATTTGTCACCTAATCATGGTCTCTGTCAGTGTAAAATATTATTACTTTTTACATCAAATGTTATTTTTAATCAATGTACTGCTTAAGATATATAAAAAAAATCATGATTTTCTTGTTTACGGTTTAATTTTCATAAAATTTGACAAAAACCATGCAAGATATAGTCATAATTTACTATTACTTGTGTTTTAGAAAGAAAAAAAAATACATCAGAATTATTCTAAGAAAATTAGGTGAGATCACGCTAATAAATTTTGTATAGACAATTACTAAAATGATTAAAATTAATAGAAAAATGCATGTTTTTTTTCTTTGGAGCTAGAGATGTGACATCCAACTCTATTTTGTATATTACAGGGCTGTTGTATGTAAATAAAAAAGAAATATAAAATTATTAATAAGGTATAACTTAGTATGAGTTACAATAAAGGTATAATAATTTAAAAGTTACATCTGTAAGTAGAACAGGAGGCTGAAACGGGTAGCCGCAGTCAATGGAATTTAACCTAGAGCTTCAACTACACCAGCATTTATTAACGTATATACGAAATGATTCATCGCTCTGATATGGGAACACATTTTCTGCCTCCTCTACACCATCACCTTCTTTCAACGTAAACCAGGTTCCGTTTTTTTTTTTTTTTTTTTTTTTTTAAAAGCCGTAAACCAGGTTTCTTATTTACTTTTTTTATTTTTAAATTTAATTCCCCCTCCCCTTTTCATTT